>OKRW01001134.1_pt1 | contig 23935 bp, 26 predicted proteins | sample 1601151 | NCBI WGS metagenome assembly OKRW01 (sample SAMEA3541471, study PRJEB24748) | human gut metagenome | biome: human gut; feature: human-associated habitat; material: faeces | place: China | collected 2012 | reverse complement strand
CGGCCTTGCGCGCGAGGGCGCGCGCGGGCTGCTCGTGGCCTACGTAGGGGCCTGCGGCCTGCTTGGCCTGGTCGTGGCGCTGTCTTTGCTCGGGACCTTCGCGGGCGTTGCGGTGGGGTGCGTGGCCGCGGCGATGTGGCGCTCGTCGCGCGTGCGCGGGCGCAAGCGCGACCTTGCCCGGCAGGTGCCCGACGCCTTTCGCTCCCTTGCCGGGGCACTTGCCGCCGGGCGCACGCTTCCCCAGGCCATCAGCTACGTGGGGTCGATGGGCACGGGGCCGCTCAACCGGGAGTTCGCGCGGACATCGCTGCTCGTCTCGTGCGGCACGCCCGCGGCCGACGCCATCGAACAGATCTCTGCACGCACCGACGCCCCCGGCGTCGAGCTCATGGTCTGCGCCCTCACGGTCTCTGCCAGGACGGGCGCCCCGCTCCAGGGGCTGTTCCTCAGGTCTGCCCAGCTCGTCGAGAGGCGCTTTGCGCTCGAGCGCGAGCTCGAGGCAAAGACAGCGCAGGTGAGGCTGTCGGCAAAGATCGTGAGCGGCCTTCCCGTGTGCCTCGTGGCCCTGCTCGTGCTCACCTCGCCCGACTTCAGGGCGGGGCTGGCAACGCCCGTTGGGTTGGGGTGCGTGCTGGCGGCGGCTCTGCTCGACGTGGTGGCCCTGGCTATCATCGCGCGCCTCATGCGTGGGGTGCTCTGATGTGGGCGCTTGGCTCTGGCGTGGCGGCTGCCATGGCTGCCTACCTGCTGCTATATGGCGACGACGAGCCTGGTTGGGGCAATGGGGGCAGGGCGTCTGCGCTGGCGCGGGCACTGCGGGCGTCGCCTGCGCTACGGCGCCTCAAGGGGCGCGAGAACGCGGCGCGGATGGCCGCGGCCTGCGAGCGGCAGATGCCCGAGATGCTCGACGTGCTGGCGCTGGGGCTCTCCGCGGGACTTTCGTTTGACGCCTCGCTTGCCCTGTACTGCGCGCGCAGCTCCGCCGAGCTCTCCCGCCAGATGCTCGTGGCCATGCACTCGTGGCAGATGGGTCTTGCGAGCAGGCGCGACGCCCTGGGCGAGCTCGCCGCGCGCGTGGCGGCGCCGTCCCTTGCGAAGTTTGTCGCCGCGGTGCGCGAGGCGCTGGCGTTTGGAGCCCCGCTCGCGGCAACGCTCGAGCGCCAGGCAGACGCCATCAGGGAGTACCAGCGCGCAAGCGTGGAGCGTCGCATCGAGGAGGTTCCCGTGCGGATGCTCATTCCGCTGGGCGCGCTTGTGGTGCCCGCGATGTTGCTTGCGATTCTGGGGCCGCTGCTCAGCGCGGCCCTGTCCAGATGAGGTTGGGCGGGCTTGTCCCGCACAGGGAAAGGAGAGGTCATGGGTGTGATTGACAGGCTTGGCATAGGGGCTTCGTGCGCTCTGCGTCGCGTGCGTGTGCGTGCTCGCTGCCTGGCGCGCGAGACGAGCGGCCAGGGCACGACCGAGTACGCCATTCTCGTGGGCGTTCTGGTGCTGATGGCGATCGTTGCCGTGATGGCGTTCAGGGGCAGGCTCCAGGAGCTCTGGACCTCGATTACCGATGGCATCAACTCGCTGTAGGGGGCGGCTTGCCCTGCTCGCGGCCCTGGCGCTTGCCGCTCTGGCCGTTGCGGCATGCGTGCTGGGCGAGGCGGGTGCGGGCAGTGCCGTGCCCGCCCCAGTTAGCGTGGCCGACTCGTCTGGGGTGCCTGCTGGTGGCGATTCGGGTGGGGCTGCGGATGGTAAGGCGGGCGGCTCGGTCGAGCCCGACGCCCCCGGGGCGCCGGGCGCAGACGCACCCTCAGAGGGCACTCGCGCTGGGGATGCGCCGGGCGGGGTCGACGGCCTTGTGGCCGAGGCGGGTGGATCGGCCGCCCCTCGGCGGGAGTGGAGCGTCGACGAGGGCGTCTCCCGTGCCGCGGGCGACCTGCTCGAAGACTATGCGGCCCGCGGCGACACGACGCTCGCCCATGCCGGGTGGCTCGACCTGCTGGGGAGCGTCTGGGGGTGCACCGTGGTGGGCCCCGGCTGGGTCGACCTGTGCTTTGTCGAGCGGCGGGGCGAGGACGCGAGCCGGGTGAGCGTTCTGAGGATGGAGGTGGACCAATGGAGGGAGGCCTATGGGAATACGGGGCCGCAAGGCGGCTCGTGACGCGTGTGGCGAGCAGCTGGGCCAGTCGACGGTCGAGTACGCCCTCGTACTCGTGGCGTTTCTTGCCGCTATCGTGGCGCTGGGGGCGGTGTGGCGCGTGGTGGGCGCCGGCGGCCTGCAGCGCCTCTCCGAGGGGTGCGCCTCGCACGCCATCGAGGGCGTGGCCGCGGCGGGCGGCATGCACGACATCGTCCTGTTCTGATTCGCTGGGCCAGGCGAGCGTCGAGGCGGCCTTCTTCCTGCCGGTCCTCATGCTGCTGCTTGCCCTGCTCCTGCAGCCCGCGTTTGCCCTGTACACGCGCTGCGTCATGGAGCAGGCGGCATCGGAGGGGCTGCGGGCGCTCGCCACCTCGGGCCCAACGCTGGCGGCTGGCCAGGACTCGTGTGTGGCCTACGTGAGGCGCAGGCTTCGCGCCGTGCCCAACGTGCCCGCCTTTCACGTGGGCGGGGAGGAGGGCTGGCAGATCGAGTGCGAGGGCTCCTCATCGATGGGTCGCTCGAGCGTGCGGGTTGCGGGGCGCCTGAGGCCCCTGCCGCTCGTGGGCGTACTCGCCTCGGCCTTTGGTGAGGTCGAGGAGGGCGAGGTCGTCCTGCGCGTCGAGGTGTCCGAGAGTACGAGGCCAGACTGGTTGGAGGGCGACTATGGCGGATGGACCTCGATTTGGGGATAGGGGGCGCGCCCGCGCCTTCCTGGGTATCGACGCGTTCGTTGACGAGACGGGCGGCTACACGTCGGTATCGGTGGCGGTTGCCCTGCTCGTGAGCCTCGCGCTCACCTGCTCGCTCGTCTCGGTTGGGTGGGTGCAGCGAAGGTCGGCAGACGTGCAGACGGTCGCCGACGCCTGCGCCTTGGCCGGGGCAAACGTCGTGTCCTCGTATGCGACGGTTGCCACGGTGCTCGATGCCTGCGTGCTCACGATGGGGCTTGCCGGCATGGTGACGCTGGGTGCCGGCCTTGTGGTGAGCGCCATCCCCGGCCTGGGCGCGGCGGGCGCCAAGACCGTCGATGCCGCGCGGCAGGTGTTCGACTCCCGCGGGCGCTTCGCGCGGTCTGCGGCACGGGGGCTCAAGAAGGTCGAGGGAACGCTGCCCCTTGCCATCGTGAGCCGCTCCGCCGCCGTTGCGCAGGAGAGCGGGTCTTGGACGGGCGTTGCCATGCCGTTTCCCGTGGAGTCGCAGTCCGACTTCTCCGCGCTCGACGTCGAGGTGGACCCAACGGAGGCGGCGGAGGCGGCACGGCGTCTCCAGGAGGCGTCCGACCGGGCCAAGGAGGCAAGGGACCGTGCCGACGAGGCCATGCGCGAGGCCTGGCTTGCGGACTGCGGCGCCGACGGCATGTGCCTGCGCGAGCGGGCCGACGCGCTTGCGGGGCTGACGCCCGTGAGCAATCCAAGCTACGCGCTGCCGCTCTGGACCTTTGGGGCTCCGCTCACGCGCGCACGTGCCTACTACGCCGCCCGCCTCGCGAGCGAGGCGCCGCTGGGCCAGGGGACGGACGAACTCACGAACTCGGCGGCACGCAAGGCGTTCTACGAGTACGCGCTCGAGCAGGTTGGTCGTGGCCACTACGAACAGCTGCCCGACGGCGGCGTGGACCTTGACCTGCCACAGCTCTTCTCGAACGTGGAGCAGCTGCGCGCAACGACGCTCTACTCGGCCAGTCGCTGGCCCTGTACGCAGGAGGGAGGAAGAACGGTGCTGCATGCAAGCATGGAATGCCCGGGCGCAAGGGGCGCGTCTGCGGGAACGGCGTCGCTCGTCGCGCTCGACGCCGGGAGCGTGGCGCGCTGCGATACCTGCAGGATGGACGCGCAGGCCATGGGAAGCGCCCCGGCCGCGTCGACGAGCATCGATAACGGCTTCGAGCACTACTGGAGGATCGTCTCGGAGGCGTCGGAGCGCTACGAGCGGGCTCGCAACGACCTTGCCGAGGCCGAGGCGCAGATGCGCGAGCTTGCCGGTGAGGGAAAGAGTGCCTATGAGCGCGCCATGGAGGCGCTCGCGGTGCCTCGGCCACGCCTGTGCCCACCAGGTGCCTGGGGCTGCGTCGCCGTGGTGACGGGCGGCGAGCGCGAGGTGCCCGCTGAGGTCACGGGGGCGTTCCTTGCGGACTCCGCGGTGCCTGCGGGTGCCGCCGTGGCGGCCGCGACTCTGGCGCCAGACTCGGCCGCCGAGGGAAACGACGTGCTCTCGCGCTTCTTTGGTGCCATCTCCGAGGGGATGGATGGGGCCGATGCCGGCGTACTGGGAAATGTCGGGTCCTTGTGGGGAGAGCTGCTCGTTGGCTACGAGTCTGCCGCGGGCAATGTTGAGGCTGCGGCTGGGAAGATACTCGACGGCATCGACGGCGTGCTGGGAACGAGCGTGAGCTCGTGGCTGCGCGACATGGCCAAGGAGGCCATCCGCGACGCGGGCCTGGCCCCGGCCGATCTGCGTCCCAGAAAGCCTGTGCTCACCAACAGCCAGTACGTGCTCGACAAGGCGGGCTATGACCACGTCTCGAGCGTGAGGGACTTCGTTAGCAAGCTGCCCGACACGGCAGACCCGGTCGAGTTTGCCCGGGCGCTGGGCCGCGAGGTCAAAAACGAGTTGGGGACGCGCATTGGCAAGGTCACCATTGCCGAGCTGACCATCCCGGGGACCGAGATAACGATTCCCATAACCATCGACGTGGGCGAGCTCTTGGGGGCGGCGTGATGAGGTGGTGCGAGGCGCCTGCGCCAGACCGGGAGCTGGGACAGATGGCCGTTGAGCTCGCCGTGCTCGTCCCCGTTATCGTGGTGGTGGCCCTCGTCATCCTTAACGTGATGCGCTTCTCCGAGCTGTGCGCCCGGTTCGATCGCGTGGCGGCCGACGCCGTGGTGATGCATGGCGTGAGCCCGTCGGGCGCCTCAGGTGAGCTTGCTGGCGTCGAGGAGGTCAAGGCCGCGATCGTTGACGCCATGGGCGACGCCTCGTGCGAGGTCTCGGTGAGCGCCGAGGACGTCTCGAGCGGGGAGGGCCGTGCCCTCATCGACCTCGCGGCGGGAACCACCCGCTACGTCTGCAGGCTGGGCTACCGGCCGTGGCCCGGTTCCTTCTCCATTGCCGGGGTGGGCGCGTCGCTGCCCGCCCTGGCCCATCACGAGCGAAGCGTCGTGGTGGACAGGTATCGCTCGGGGGTGGTCTCGTGAGGACGAGAGTTGGGCCACGTGCCCGTTGGGCCGTGGTGACGTTTGACGTGGGCGGCGGTTCGTGCGCTGAGTCGGGCGATGCCGCAGCTGCTAGGGCAAACGCCGAGACGGGCGTGGGCGCGGGTGCTGGGCCGCATGCCGAGGCGGGCGATGGCGTGTGCTCGATCAGGTTCCAGGTGCTTGGCAGCGCGCTTGCGCGTCTGCGGGGCCTCCTGGGAACGAGGCGGGGAGATGCGCGCGCCCTGCCCTGCCTGCTCGTGGGGTGTCGCTCGGTCCACACGTTTGGCATGGCCTACGGCATTGACGTGGCACTCGTGAGCGAGCAGGGGCGGGTGCTCAGGGTGCGGCGAGACGTTCCCGCGGGGCGGGTCGTCTCCTGCCGCGGGGCGGCCCATGCCCTGGAGCGCCCGAGCTCGGACGGGCCATGGCCGCAGACTGGGCAAGCGGTGAGCTTGCAACTGTTCGATGTGCTGTAGAGAGGGGAGTGCGCAATGGACGCAACCAATCAGGCGGGTGGAGGGCTCAAGACGTGTCCCAGGTGCGGGGCCAAGCTCTTTGCCGACATGGACGTGTGCTACGGGTGCCTCTATGACTTCGCGAGAGGTGGCGAGCCCGCGGTTGGCGCGGTGGCGGACGCCTCGCTCCTCGAGCTCTCGAGAGAGCTCGAGGAGCCAACGCTAGAGCCATCTGCTGAGGTGCCGGGGGCGTTGGGTGCTGCGACGATGACCCAAGCTCGGTCGGTGCCGCAACCCCAGATGCCGTCGCAAATCCAGGCGCCTCCGCAGTCTCCCTCGGTGTCCCAAGGTTCAGCGGCGTTCCAGCCCCAGGCGGCCTGCTTGACCTCGCCTGCGCCCGAGGCGGAGCGGCCCGAGCCCGTGGCGGCGCTGATGTCACCCTCGTGCGTGCGGGTGAGCTGCGGAGACATGACGGTTCCCATGGAGGTGGGCAAGGAGGGACTCGTCCTTGGCAGAGAGCCCGGGTGCGATGTCGTGATCGACCACCCAGAGGTGGCGGCGCGTCACCTCGTACTGTTGTTCAGGGATGGGGTGCTGTTTGCCCAGGGTCTGGGCGCGGCCAATAGCGTGTTGGTCAACGGATGGGTGCTGGCGGGTCTGTGCCCCTTGCGCTGCGGTGACGTCGTCGAGGTGAGAGGGGCGGGCGTCACGATCAGACCTTGGCCTGCTGCGGGAGGAAGGGGGTGAGGCCGCATGAGCCAGGCGATGGGGCGCGAGGTTGCCTACAGCGTGCTCTACGATGCAACGTCTGTGGAGGAGGGACCGTCCGATGGGGGCGTCATGCGGCATCGGGTGTGGGTGGTCTGCGTGGGCGAGGCGTTCTATCGCCTGGCGTGGTCGTCTCGGGGTGCCGGCCATGGGCTGCCCGAGTGCAAGGCCTATCCTTGCGACGAGGCGGGCGCGGCTACTTCCTCGCACTGCGTTGCCCGCTGCTACTGCGTCAATCCCCATGTGGCGTTTGCCGAGGTCATGGACCAGCTGCTGAGCCTGCCGGCGTCGCGCCCGCGCGTTCGCGAAGGCGCTGTGGCGGTCTAATCCAACCTCGCAGGTTGCTCCCGCCCAGGCCGGCGTGCCTTCGAGCACAATTTGCCGGCAGGACAGGGGGCTGAACCCCCCCCGCGTCAGGGGTTGGATTGCCCCTTCCTGCTATCAGCGCACTGACGGATTGGACCGCAGCAATGAGCCGTTTGTGCGAGCAGGCCGCGGGGCGAATCGACGCTCGACCAGAATTTTTTCCAATTAGCCAAAATTCTCGCTTGCTCGGCTGGTTCTATTTGCTATAGTAAACGAGCTCGCAGGGCGAGCAGACATTTCGGCTGGGTAGCTCAGTTGGTAGAGCAGGGGACTGAAAATCCCCGTGTCAGGGGTTCGATTCCCTTCCCCGCCACCAGAAGTGATACGACCCGAAGATCCAGCGTCTTCGGGTCGTTTTCGTTACGGAGTGTCGTTTTTGTCCCGCTCGCGCTCTTCGCTGGTGCACTCCGCGGTGCAACTCTTGGTGCAACTCGGGACACGTGGGCTTAAAGGGCGGCCTATAGGCTTATAGGACATATTGTGCGTCCGCTTTCGGGGTGTCGACGAAGGTCGGCGTCCCCCGTATGCTCAAGTCACCAGGTTCGATGCGTCCGCTCTGCTGGGATGCACGTACGTTTTCCACTCGCTCGGCTGATGTGTTGTCTGTCTTCATCGCGAGCGCGGGCGTGCCGCCCGTCTCTGTCAACGTGCCCGTTTCCACCACGAGCGCGGGCACGCAGTCGCCTCTGCCAACGTACCCGTCTCCGCCGCGAGCGTGGGCGTGCCGCCCGTCTCCACCAACACCTCGCCTGCGCGCCTGGCCCAACCGCTCGTCTCCGCCAATGCGCCGCCCACGACCGCCGGGCCAACCGCTTGCCCCGGCCAACGCGCCGTTCGCGCTTCTCGCATACCTGAAATGCATCGTTTGCGCTGGTCAACCGTAGCGCAATTTGCCGGTGAACGGCGCCGCGCCCGCTGCAAGCGGCATCAAGATTGTACCTAAGCACTTACCGACACCTGGCGGGCCCAATCATCCCGTCCTCCTAAACTAGAAATAACGTGTGAATCGCTTAGGAGAGGAGCAATTCATGTCCAAGATTTTCAACAGCCCCAGCAAGTACATCCAGGGCCCCGATGAGCTTGCCAAGCTCGGCGGCTACGTCGACCCGCTTGGCACCAAGGCCCTCATCATCAACACGCCCTCTGGCGTCAAGCGCGTGGGCGCCAAGGTCGAGGCTGGCTTTGCCGAGGCCAAGGCCACGCCCGTCTTCGAGGACTTCAACGGCGAGTGCTCCGAGAACGAAGTCAACCGCCTCGTTGAGGTCGCCCGCGCCAACGGCTGCGACGTCGTCGTGGGTATCGGCGGTGGCAAGACGCTCGACACCGCCAAGGCCGCGGCCTACTTCCTGGGCTGCCCCGTCGTGATCTGCCCCACCATCGCCAGCTCCGACGCCCCCTGCAGTGCCCTGTCCGTCCTCTACACCGACGACGGCCAGTTCGACCGCTACCTGTTCCTGCCGGCCAACCCCAACATCGTCCTCATGGACACCACGGTCATCGCCGCGAGCCCGGTGCGCCTGACCGTCTCTGGCATGGGCGATGCCCTGGCCACCTACTTCGAGGCCCAGGCCACGCACGACGCCTGCGGCGACACCTGTGCCGGCGGCAAGGGCGGCCTCGCGGCCCTGTCGCTCGCCCGCCTGTGCTACGACACCCTCATGGCCGACGGCGTCAAGGCCAAGGTCGCCCTCGAGGGCCACGCCCTCACCCCGGCCGTCGAGAACGTCATCGAGGCCAACACGCTGCTCTCTGGCATTGGCTTCGAGAGCTCCGGCCTCGCCGCCGCCCATGCCATCCACAATGGCCTCACCCTGCTGCCCGAGTGCCACGGCATGTACCACGGCGAGAAGGTTGCCTTTGGTACCCTCGCCCAGCTCGTGCTCGCCAACGCCTCCACCGAGCAGCTCGAGGAGGTCCTGGGCTTCTGCATCGAGATCGGTCTGCCCGTTACCCTGGGCGAGCTCGGCGTCACCGAGGTCACGCGCGAGAAGGCCATGATCGTGGCCGAGGCCGCCTGCGCCCCCGGCGACACCATGGGCAACATGCCGTTCGACGTTACGCCCGACATGGTTGCCGACGCCATCCTCGGCGCCGATGCCCTTGGCCACTACTACCTCGACTAATGGCTGTCCGCAAATAGTTGCGTCATCAGGGCGCGCTGGCCTCACGGCTGGCGCGCCCTTTTGTCGCGGCTTGCGTACCAGACGCCCAAAATGCCCGCTCGCCGCTGTGTGTCTCTGCCATAGTGGGCGGTATCAAGTCTCTAACGAAGGGGGAGAGCCATGAAGGTAAGGTCGATCATGTGCTGCTGCGGCGGTGGCGTGGGCAGCTCGTTCATCGTGCAGATTAACGTACAGTACGTGCTCAAGAAGCACGGCATCGAGGGCATCAGCGTCGACCACGTCTCGGTCTCTGAGATATCGATGCACCAGGTCGACCTGTTCGTCGTGGGCAGCGACCTCACGGCCTTCCTGGCCGACAAGCCGCGCGTCATCACGCTCGACAACATCATGTCCAAAGACGAGCTCGAGACCAAGCTGCTTGCCGCCCTCGAGGCCGCCGAGAACGAATAGCCTGGGGACAGGGGGACGGGTCTTTTGTCCCCGCTGGGATGTCGTCTGGCTCATGCGGCCGGATGCTGCCCCGTTCTTCTCGTCCACTTCATATCCGTGCAAACAAAAAACGCGCCCGCCGAGCCACTTGGACTCGACGGGTGCGCCGTCAATCAAGAGATGCGAGCGAGAAGCTAGGCGCTCGGGCAAATCTTCTTGAACAGGGCCACGACGTCGTCGTGGTTGGCCTCGCGGGGGTTGCCCGGGAAGCAGGCGTCGGCCATGGCGTCGGTGGCCAGCTGGTCGATCTCGTCGGCCTTCATGGCCTCGCAGACGTGCGGGATGTTGACGTCGGCGGAGAGCTGCTTGACGGCGGCGATGGCGGCGTCGGCAGCCTCGTCCTCGCTCATGCCGGTCGTGTCAACGCCCATGGCCACGGCGACCTCGGCGAGGCGCTTGGTAACGACGGGCTTGTTGAACTCCATGGCGATGGGGAGCAGCATGGCGCAGGCAACGCCGTGCGGGGTGTCATAGTGGGCAGACAGGGTGTGCGCCATAGCGTGGTCGATGCCCAGGCCCACGTTGGAGAAGCCCATGCCGGCGATGTACTGGCCCAGGGCCATGCCCTCGCGGCCGCTGCCGGGCTGGCCGCTCTTGGCCTCGGCCACGGAGTCGCGCAGGTGCTGCGAGATCAGCTGGATGGCCTTGAAGTGGAACATGTCGGAGAGCTCCCAGGCACCCTTGGTGGTATAGCCCTCGATGGCGTGCGTCAGCGCGTCCATGCCGGTGGCGGCGGTGAGGCCGGCGGGCATGGAGGCCATCATGTCGGGGTCGACGACGGCGACGTCGGGGATGTCGTTGGTGTCGACGCAGACGAACTTGCGGACCTTCTCCGGGTCGGTCACGACGTAGTTGATCGTGACCTCAGCGGCGGTGCCAGCGGTCGTCGGGACGGCGATGGTGAAGGTGGCGTGGTTCTTGGTGTCGGCAACGCCCTCGAGCGAGCGGACGTCGGCGAACTCGGGGTTCTCGACGATGATGCCGATGCCCTTGCAGGTGTCCATGGAGGAGCCGCCGCCAATGGCAACCATCATGTCAGCGCCGGAAGCCTTGTAGGCGTCGACGCCGTCCTTGACGTTCTGGATGGTGGGGTTGGGCTTGATCTCGGAGTAGAGCGTCCAGGGGATGCCGGCGGCGTCGAGCTCGTCGGTGACCTTGGCGGTAACGCCAAACTTCACGAGGTCGGGGTCGGAGCAGACGAAGGCCTTCTTGAAGCCGCGGCGCTGAATCTCGCCCGGGATCTCCTTGATGGCGCCGGAGCCGTGATAGGAAATGTTGTTCAGAACAAAGCGATTGACTGCCATGCTTGCCCTCCTCAGGGTAGGTGGTGGGATAACAGCCCCTGTCATCCCGTCGTGCTCGGCAACGTGCCGCGCTCTTAGCACAAAGGATACCCGCAGACCAGTGCGGTACTACCGATTATTTGGTGAGCGGTCTAAAAATGGAACGTCGTTCGCAAATACGAACGACGTGGGTAGGATGTGGCGGCTGGGACGGTGAATGCGTTCTGACCGCGCGGGCGGGCGCGCACTGGGGCGGTGACGCGCGCCGGCCGCATGGGACGGGCCTGCTGCGACCCTCCTAGTATGGTGCCTTTGTCACGCGGTGCAGGCGGATCTCGTCGCAGACGGCGTCCGTGCGGTGCGTGAGCAGGTACTCCAGGGCGTCGGCCATGTCGTCGGGCACGATCATGGGCGTGCCAGTGAGGTCCGGACGGGCAATGGCCACCATGTCGGTGAGCACGCCGCCGGGTGAGATGACGTGCACGCGAATGCCCTCGTCAAAAACCTCGCGGGCAAACGACTTCGACATGCCATAGAGCGCATGCTTGCTCGCAACGTAGGCGCTCTGGTTGGGATAGGCGTCGTGCGCAACGACCGAGCAGACGTTCACGACCTCTGCTGCCTTTGAGGCGCGTAGCAGCGGCAGCGTCTCGCGCATGAGGATGAACGGCGCGCGAACGTTGGTTGCCATGATGGCGTCGAACTGATTGGTGGGAATGTCCTCGAGCGGCCCCGCCTGCACGATGCCCGCGTTGTTCACCAGGATGTCAAGGCCGCCGCTCTCCCTGATGCTGCAAACAAGATCAAGGATGGCCTGCTCGCTCGTGAGGTCGCACGCGTGGGTGTGCGAGCGCTCCTCGTACCCCGCCTGCTCGGATGCCTCGTCGCAGAGACGGGAGGTCTCGTCGAGCGATGCCTGCGTGCGGCCCACGAGCGTAACCTCGCAGCCAAGGCTTGTCAGCCTCACCGCGAGCGTCCGGCCGATTCCTTTGCCAGCTCCCGTGACCAGCGCCTTCTCGTGAGCAATGCTCGTCTTCATGATGCTCTCCTCCTGTCTTGATTATTTAGATGCTCCGTTGCCTTCTCGGTCGATGACTTTGTCATAGACCATGTTCTCGTCAAAGATTTTTGCAAGCTCTACCGCATCGGTTGACCCGTGGAAGAGCAGGACGGTGATCAGCTCAATGACAAAATTGATGGGGTTTTGAGAAAAGCGCAGATTGCGTGTCAGCAGACGATCGTGAGTAGCAGTCTTGACCACGATGTCTGCCAGTCTTCCTAGTTCCGAATCCTCTCTATCCGTAATCACGATAACGGGCGTCTTTGATTTCTTGGCGTTCTCTATGACGGCGAGAAGGCGCTTAGATAGGCCGGTCGTGGAGATAACAACAAGCGCGTCCTTCTCGGTAAGAGCAAGGGCGATAAGTGAGCTGCCGTCTGAAGTGGAGGGGGCTACGGCTCTATGTCCAGTTTGGGTTAGCTTGAATGCTGCGTTTTGTGCGAGGGAAATGGTGTTTCCCACACCTGCGAAAACGGTTAGGTCAGCGCTGCCGATTATATTGATCGCTTGGGCGAGGCCGCTCTCCTTCAAGTTTCTCGCCGTTGCGGTGAGTTCCTCTATTTTGACGGATAGAGCGTAGTTGATGGCTTCGTCCAGATTGTCGAGAGTGAAGGCGGGGCTTGCCGCTTCTGTTTGAATTGCGGAATCCTCCCTAGGAAGGCTCAGGCTAAGTTCTGCAAAGCTAGAGAAACCCAGGCTCTTCACAAAGCGAGACATCGATGCGGCAGAGCTGCCGGCCGATTGAGCAATCTGCTTTGCGCTCATAGAGGCCGCGGCATTGGGGTGCGCGAGAATATAGTCGGCAATTCGTCGTTCCGAGTTCGGCAAATCGTCGTAGACGGCAAGGACCTTTTCGATAACGCTTGCCTCTCCCAGCTCGTCAACCAATATATCCTCCAATCATCAAATTGCATTTCAAGATTAATTTCTTGAGTGGGGCTCAAGTTTCAGTATGCCCTGTTGATTCTGTTTTTGATGATACGTCTCGGCCTCCATAAGCGGTGTGCCTACCTGTAAGTATTGCGTTCGGGTTCAAAAAACAACCGTTTACGGAAGCAATTTCATTAATGGAACAAAATCCGTAATTCAAAACTATTATGGAAGCTGTTCCAAAACTAGTTTCAAATTGGAACGCATTTCATTATCTGTTGTCAGTACTCGAGAAGTAGATCGGTGTCTAAGGAAGGACGAAAGATGCTCATTACTCTGCGAGATGTCTGTTCTATAGCCGAGCAAAACAACATGGCGGTTGCCGCCGTGAATTCGGCGAGCCTCGAGGCCATTCGAGCCGCAATCGAGGTGGCTGAGGAGACCGGTTACCCGATTATCATCCAGCATGCTGAAGGGCATGAGGACCTTATTCCTCTCAAGTATGTTGCTCCTATTGTTACCTCGCTTGCGGAGAGGTCTAGTGCGCAGATCTGCTTCAACCTCGATCACTGCGAACACGTTGCCTACGCGCACCGCGCCCTCGACGAGGGCTTTACGGGTGTCATGTTCGATGGGTCGTATCTTCCGTACGAGCAGAACGTAGAGTATTCGCAGAGCGTTTCTCAGATGTGCCACGAATACGGTGCGGGCTTGGAGTGCGAACTCGGGTCAATGGGGAGTCGAGAGGGGGGCGAGTCCGACGAGGGCGGAACGGCGGATGAGGCTGGGGCAATTTACACCGACCCCGATCAGGCCGCCGAGTTCCTTAAGGCTACGGGTGCCGATATCCTGGCTTGCTCATTCGGCACCGTTCATGGCCTTTACAAGGGAGAGCCTCATCTGAACTTTGACATCCTTACCGAGATTCGCAAGCGGGTCAAGAACGTTCCTCTTGTCATGCACGGAGGCTCTGGTGTCTCTGACGACGATTACCGTAAGGCGATTAACGCTGGGATTAGGAAGGTCAATTACTACACCTATGGTGTGAAGTACGCCGGAGAGGCGGCGTGCAAGATGGTTGACGAGAAGCGCGCTGCAAAGGCTGATTCCGTCATTTATTGGCACGATTTTACCCCGGTGGCATATAAGTCGTTCCGCGAGACATTCGAGCATATCGTTAGGGTGTTCGCGAATGGTTCTGATCCTCTTCACGTCAACTAGGCGGACGAGATGAAGAAGATACTCATCGCCTCGCACGGCCATCTTGCGAGTGGAATCCAGAGCTCGATTGGGATTCTGACGGGAAACAAGGATGCCGTTCAGGCTATTGATGCCTACGTTGATGATTCGGACTACACCCAGGCAATTCAAGCGTTTCTTGACTCCGTTGGGCCCAACGACGAAGCAGTTATTTTTACGGATATCTATGGGGGTTCCGTTTTTCAAAAGGTGTCGCTGCTCCATCCGGAGCGCTACGGAGTCGTTCACGTGACGGGGGTTAACCTGCCGGCCGTTATCCAGGTATTGCTGACCTCTGAGCCTCTAACTCCCGAGGTAATTGACGCCCAATTGAGCGAGGCGAAGGAATACCTCATGCGTGTTGACCCCGTCCCGGAGGCAGGCGAAACCTTCGACGCTGATGACGCTGATGGCGACTTCTTTGACTGAGATGGTACTTACGGCTTAGCAAAGACTGCGGGCGATGCTCGCTTATGAAAGGAGAGACATGGTCATACAAATTAGGATTGACGATCGTCTTATCCATGGCCAGGTGGCTCTTTTGTGGACAAAGGAGCTGAACACCAAGGGCGTTATCGTGGCAAACGATAACGCCGCTTCGAATGAGGCGGTTAAGGCAACGCTCAAGATGGCGTGCCCCAAAACTCAGAAGCTCCTTGTTAAGACGGTTGAAGACGCTGCACGAATCATCAATGATCCCCGCGGAAAGGAAATGCGCATCTTTGTGCTTACAAACTGCGTTGCAGACGCGCTCTCTCTGGTGAGGAACTGCCCCGGTGAGATTGACGGCGTCAATTTTGCCAACGTGGGTCGTTTTGATGGGTCTGATAACAACACGAAGACCAATGTTGTTACGTCCGTTGCACTCAATCCTTCTGAGCTGCAGGCGGCACGCGAGCTTGTCGCAGAGGGCGTTCCAGCATTTCATCAGATTGCACCGGAAGACCCTCGCGTATCAATTCCTGACGCACTCGCGAAGCTCTAAGGAGGAACTATATGATCGTTCCTGCACTCCAAGCCTTTCTCGCAACCTTTTTGGCGCTTGGAATTAACTGGTATGTTGGCCAATGCATGAGTGAGAGGCCTATCGTTGCTGGTCTCATTGCCGGTATTATTTTTGGCGATGTTCCAACGGGCGTAATGATTGGCTGTGCCCTCGAAGCTATCTTCATGGGTGCCGTCAATGTTGGTGGAGCCGTGTCTGCTGAGCCGGTTACGGCGACCGTTGTCACGGTTGCGTTCGTTGTAACCACTGGGATGAACCAGGGTGTTGCCATTACCGCTGTTGGCACTCCCCTCGGTCTTGTCGCAGGCATCCTTTACCTGATGCTGTTCAACGTGTTTATGAGTCTGTTTGCCCCTGCCGTCGACTGGGCGGCCCAGACGGGCGGCGGCTCCGAGAAGAAGCTCTTGCTCGTCCGTTGGGTTGGCTGGTTCGTGAAGTACTTCCTGTTGGCCATCCCGTCCTTCCTTGCCGTCTATATTGGTGCCGAGCCTGTTGCGGCGCTTGCGAGCACCATTCCTGACAACGTAATCGCCGGTTTCACTACGTGCGGAAATCTGCTCCCTGCAGTTGGTATGGCTCTGCTGCTCAAGATGCTTTGGGATAAGAAGCTTGCCGTTTACTATCTGCTCGGTTTTGTCCTTGTGATCTACCTTGGTCTTCCCATGGTCGCCGTTGCTGCGATTGGCGCCGTGATCGTTGTCATTACCGCGCTTCGAGACAAGGAAATTCTCGATCTCAAGAAGCGCGGTATAGTCACCGCTTCCGATGCTACTGCAGATGCTGATGAGGAGGATTTCTTCGCATGAGTGATAACAACACGCAGGTAGTTCCTGCCGACGATGAGGTCAAGGTTAATCTCTCGACGAAGGATTTGTCCGAGGAAGATCGCAAGATGCTTGCAAGTATCTTCCGCCGCTCCTTCTCGGTGTTCATGATGTATGCAGGTGCCGCGCGTGCTGGTGCCGATGGCTTTATCCACGCGCTCATGCCGGCAATCAATAGGTTTTACGACACTCCGGAGAAGAGACAGGAAGCAATGGTACGCCACTCTTCCTGGTACAACATCACTCAGAATGTCGGAACGCTCTGCATGGGCCTCGTTGCATCGATGGAGCGAGAGAACGCCGAGCACCCCGATGACTTTGATACCGAGTCAATCAATGCCATCAAGGCATCGTTGATGGGACCCATGTCTGGTATTGGCGATGCCATCTTCTGGGGCGTGCTTCGCGTGATCGCGGCAGCAGTTGGTATTGCGGTGGGCTCGACGGGTTCGATTCTCGGCCCCATTCTATTCCTGCTCATTTATAACGTGCCGTCGATTCTTTGCCGCTGGTGGATGACGGTGCTCGGTTATAAGCTCGGTACTTCTTTTATTACCAAGATGTACTCCAGCGGAATTATGGATCTCGTTACGAAGTGTGCTTCGATTCTCGGTCTCTTGATGATCGGGGCAATGACGGCATCCTTCGTTCAGTTCCAGACTATTCTCGCCGTGCCGGTCCAGGGTTCTGACCCGATTGCCATCCAGACGTATCTTGACGCAATCTTTAAGGGCATCGTCCCGCTTGGTCTTACTATGGGCTGCCTGGGCCTCATGAAGAAGAACGTAAATGTGGTCTGGATTATCATTGGCCTCATGGTCCTCGGCATGTGCCTTGGTATCTTTGGCATTTGCTAACAGACAGTCATATACGGAGTTGGATGGGGCTGGTCTAATGACCGGCCCCATTTCTGTTATGAGCAAGTTCTGCTGCGATAAGGCTTCTCGGGCCATCCGCTAATAAAAACTTCGCCAATTGTGTAGCCAAAACCCGATGGGACGAGTAAACGCTCCTTTTGCAAGGCGCTTACCTCGAATTTTGCTGCCGGAGAGGTGCTGCTACTCGCCAGCTCGGGAACAGGCTACACACTTGGCGCAGTTTTCGGCCGCTTGTTCTTGCCACGTGACTGCTGTACATCCAATTCGTATTTCTCGTCGTGTGACCAGCCTCTCAGAGGCGTTCCGTACCCCCCCGTTCCAGTTGAGTTAACGAAGGCGCACTTTCTGCGTGCCGCTCCTGTGTGACTTCGCTAACTTCTACCAAGTAGCTGGGGCATTCACAAGGAGCCCAAATTACCCCTCTTTAACAGTTGAGAGTTAGCCGTATCACCGCGTAGCTTCATGGAGGAAGCGCATCGATGTAAGAGGCGCTAAACTCTTAAGGTGGGGAGTGAGCCTAGGCAAACTTCCGCATCGTCCTGCTGGGGGTGCGCACGGGTGCGTACCTATATGAGAGAGGATCAAACCATGAAGAAGTCCACCCAGAACGGTCTGCTCGTCGCCGGCGGTTTCCTGCTTGGAACCGTGGGCGTCAAGGCCCTGACCTCCGACACCGCCAAGAAGGGCTACGTCCAGGCCGTTGCCTGTGGCATGCGCGCCAAGAACTCCTACGACGCCATCGTCGAGCAGGCAAAGGCCCAGGTAGACGACATCGTCTCCGAGGCCAGCTACCTCACCACCAACAAGGACGAGAAGGCCGAGTAACCTCGCGCATGCAGTACACAATCGTTAGCGAAATACCGGGCCGCATCCGTGTGAACCTTGCGGGCATCGTGCCCGACGCAGACGCCGAGCCCCTGCGCGTGGCGCTCGAGAAGGCGCCCGCCATCGAGTCTACCCGCGTCTACGCGCGCATCGGCTCGGTCGCGCTCACCTACAACGCCGCCGACCCCGCCGCCCGCGACGCTGCGCTCAACTGGCTAGGGCTTGCCGACGCCGCGGCCGTCGATGCCGCGCGTGCGGACTGCGCTGGCATGGCCGCGCCCAGCACGGACGCCCTGCTGCTCAACATCGCCGAGCTCGTGGGCTTCCACTACGCCCGCCGCTGGTTCCTGCCCGCGCCCATCCGCGCGGCCTGGACGGTCTGGTCGTATCGCAAGTTTCTCGCGGCCGGCTTGCGCTCGCTCGTGAACGGCCGCCTCGACGTGCCGGTGCTCGACGCCGCCGCGGTGGGCATCTCGTTTGCCAAGGGAGACTTCCTCACCGCCAGCAGCACCATGTTCCTGCTGAACATCGGCGAGGCGCTCGAAGACTACACCAAGGCCCGCTCTCAGCACGAGCTCATATACTCGCTGCTCGCGATGCCCGAGACCGCCCGCCGCATCGAGGCGGGGGAGGAGGTCGGCGTCCCCGCCTCAGACCTTGCCGAGGGCGACCTCATCGTCGTGCGCACCGGCATGCCGGTCTGCGTCGACGGCACGGTCGAGCGCGGCCGCGCCATGGTCAACCAGGCGGCGCTCACCGGCGAGCCCCTGGCCGTCGAGCGCGTCGAGGGCGACTCGGTCTTTGCCGGCACCGCCTGCGAGGACGGCGAGATCTTCGTGCGCGTCACGAGCGGCGCGGGCAACACCAAGCTGCGCTCCATTGTCTCGATGGTCGAGCAGTCCGAGGGCCTCAAGAGCAGCGTCCAGGGGCGCCGCGAGCGCCTCGCCGACGCCATCGTCCCATGGAACTTCCTGCTGGCGGGCGCCGTCGCGCTCACCACGCGCAGCCTCGTCAAGACTAGCGCCGCCCTCATGGTCGACTACTCGTGCGCCCTCAAGCTCACGAGCTCCATCTCGGTGCTCGCCGCGATGAGCCAGAGCGCCCGCGCCGGCTTCACGGTCAAGGGCTCGCGCCACTTCGAGCAGCTCGCCGCCGCAGACACGATCGTCTTTGACAAGACCGGCACGCTAACGGCCGCAACGCCGCAGCTCGCGGACGTGCTGGCCTTTGCCGGCTGGACCCAGGAGGAGGTGCTGCGCTTCTCGGCCTGCCTCGAGGAGCACTTTCCCCATCCGGTGGCCCGCGCCGTCGTGCACGCCGCCGAGGCGCGCGGCCTCGAGCACCGCGAGCGCCACGCCGAGGTCGAGTACGTCGTGGCCCATGGCATCGCAAGCTCGCTCGACGGAAAGCGCGTGGTCATTGGCTCCAAGCACTTCGTGATGGAGGACGAACACGTCGACGTCCCGGCTAGCGTTGCCGAGAAGATCGACGAGTCAGCCCGTGGCCTCTCCACGCTCTACCTCGCCGTAAATGGCGAGCTCGTGGGTGCGCTGCTTATCTCCGACCCCATCAAGCCGGGCGTGGCCGAGGCCATCGGCACCCTGCGCAAGCTGGGCTTTGAGCACATCGTGATGCTCACGGGAGACAACGAGGCCGCCGCGGCCCGCATCGCGGCAGACGCCGGCATCACCGAGTTCGCCGCGAACCTGCTGCCCGAGGACAAGCACAACTACGTGGCGCACCTGCGCGAGCAGGGTCGGCGCGTCGTGATGGTTGGTGACGGCGTTAACGACTCGCCGTCGCTGTCCGCCGCAGACGTGGGCGTGGCCATGGGCAACGGCACCGCGATCGCCCGCGAGGTGGCAGACGTCACGCTCAACCGCGGCGACCTGTGCTCGCTCGTGGCGCTGCGCCGCTTGTCGATGGAGCTCATGGAGCGTATGGATGTAACGTTTCGCGAGGTCATCGGGTTCAACTCCACGCTGCTGGCCCTGGGGATCGCGGGCGCCATCGCTCCGCAGACCTCGAGCCTGCTGCACAACACCAGCACGGTGTTCTTCTCGATGAGAGACTCGCGCGCCTACGCGATGTAGCGCGCCCCGCGAGCCTCGCGTCTCCCGTGCCGCGCCTCACCGCCCGCTTGAGTGCGCACAAGTAACCCACATTCTGGCCCGCGAGCGCACCCGCCCGCGGGCCAGAATCGTCTGGCGCCCCAACATGCCCTGCAATCCGTGGTCAAGTGCCCCACGCTGCCGCTATTCCTCTTACAAATCCTGCGAAATGTTTCAACTTCTCATGCGTGCGGCGCTCGTTTTGAGTAATATACAGGCGTAGGTTAGTTACGTTCGTAACCAAGCGAGAAACCAAAGCGAGAAAGGTGCACAACATGGTCAACGCCCTGGTTGTCTGCCGTGCCGGTGTCGGCTCGAGCATACTGCTCCAGACCAAGATCGAGCAGATCTGCGCCAAGCGCGGCTACCGCATCGACGTCACGCACGGCAAGCTCGATGACCTCGTGGACTTTGGCGGCGACGTCATCGTAACCATGAGCGACTTCGCCCCCGAGATCGAGGGCAAGTTCCCCAACGTCATCAGCATCTTCGACATCACCAACGACGATGAGATTGCCTCCAAGCTCGACGAGTTCGTTTCCGCCAACAGCCACGGCGCCTCCGCCGCCGATGACAAGAAGGCTGTCGACGTCTTCCTCGGCATCATGAAGGAGCAGGTCAACGCCTTTATCGGCGGCATCGACTACGACTCCATCACCGCTGCCAAGCGCCTGATCCAGGAGTCCGAAGCCAACGGCGGCCGCCTGCACGTCACGGGCATCGGCAAGCCGGGCCACGTCTCGGGCTACGCCGCGTCGCTGTTCTCCTCGACCGGCACCCCCACCTACGAGCTCCACGGCACCGAGTGCGTCCACGGCTCCGCCGGCCAGGTCAAGCCCGGCGACGTCGTGATCGCCATCTCCAACTCGGGCAACACCTCCGAGCTCAAGGCCACCGTCTCCTGCCTCAAGGGCAACGGCGTCAAGATCATCTCCCTCACGGGCAACCCCGACAGCTGGCTGGCCGAGCAGGGCGACGTCACCCTCATCGCCGGCGTCAAGGAGGAGGGCGACCCCATGAACAAGCCGCCCCGTGCCTCCATCATCGTCGAGATTCTCATGCTCCAGAGCCTCTCGATCCTGCTGCAGGAGGACTTTGGCCTGAACCCGCAGCAGTACGTCAAGTGGCACCCGGGCGGATCTCTGGGCGCCTCCATCCGCGAGGGCAAGTAGCCTCGCAAGCTGCACCTATGTGCACGCACGAGCGGCTCGCAGCCACGCTGCGGGCCGCTTTTTTCTCCTCGCATTGGGACAATACCCGCCTGAGCAACTGTCCCACCTGGCGCCGCATCGTCCGTCCGCCGAAGGCTCTCCCCATGCCGGGGCCCCGCCGCGCGCGCACGGGTAGACTTGAGGAGATTGGAGCGCCGGCACCCGCGGGCGCGCAAGGGAAGGGGCACATCTCCATGGACGATAAAATTCTCGCCGCAGCCCAGCTGTGGAAGGACAACCTCACCGAGGCCGATCTGGCCGCCGAGCTCGACGAGCTCATGGCCGCAGAAGACCCCGAGAAGCTCTCGGACGCCTTCTATCGCAGCCTCTCGTTTGGCACGGCGGGCCTGCGCGGCACGCTGGGCGTGGGTACCAACCGCATGAACATCTACACGGTCTCGCAGGCCACGCAGGGCCTCGCCACCTACCTCAACGCCCACTACGAGCACCCCACGGTGGCCATTGCCCGCGACTCGCGCAACAAGGGCGAGGACTTCGTCAAGGCCGCGGCCGGCGTGCTTGCCGCCAACGGCATCAAGTCCTACGTCTACCCGCGCATCGAGCCGGTTCCCACGCTGTCGTTTGCCACGCGCTACCTCAAGTGCTCGGCCGGCATCGCTGTGACGGCCAGCCACAACCCGGCGCCCTACAACGGCTACAAGGTCTATGGCGACGACGGCTGCCAGATCGCCAACGAGGCCGCGGACGAGATCCAGAACACCATCAACGAGACGGACATCTTCACGGGCGTCAAGCACATGGACTTTGACGAGGCACTCGAGAAGGGCCTCGTGGAGTGGACGAGCGACGAGGTGCTCGACCGCTTCATCGACGCCGTGGCCTCGCAGTCCATTGGCGCCAAGCCCAACCCCGACTTCTCGGTGGTCTACACGCCGCTCAACGGCACGGGCATCGAGTGCATGAACAAGATTCTGGCCCGTGTGGGCATCACCAACGTCACGGTCGTGCCCGAGCAGGCCGAGCCCGACGGCAACTTCCCCACGTGCCCCTATCCCAACCCCGAGTTCCGCGAGGCGCTCGAGAAGGGTCTGGAGCTGTGCGACAAGGTCCACCCCGACCTCATGCTCGCGACCGACCCCGACGCTGACCGCATGGGCGTGGCCGTGCCGCACGATGGCGACTACAAGCTGCTCACGGGCAACGAGATGGGCATCCTGCTCATCGACTGGCTGGCCCGCATGAAGGCCGAGGCCGGCGAGGACGTCTCGCGCAAGGTCGTCGTGACCACCATCGTGTCGAGTGCCATGCCCGACGCCCTGGCCAACCACTACGGCTTCGAGACCCGCCGCGTGCTCACGGGCTTCAAGAACATTGGCGGCCAGATGGACCAGCTCGTCGAGGCAGGCGAGGGCGACCGCTTCCTGCTGGGCTTCGAGGAGAGCTACGGCTACCTCGTGGGCCTGCACGCGCGCGACAAGGACGCCATCGTGGCGAGCATGCTCACCTGCGAGATGGCCGCCTGGTACGCCGAGCGCGGCATGGACCTGTACGAGGCCATGGAGGCCCTGTACCAGCAGTACGGCTACTACCTCAACGGCGTCGTCAACGTGAGCTTCCCGGGCGCGGCCGGCGCCGACAAGATGGCCGGCATCATGAGTGGCCTGCGCGAGAACCCGCCTGCGCAGATCGCCGGCATGCCGGTGCAGGGCTTCGTCGACTACAAGGCAGACGTCAAGATGACGGTTGCCGGTGGCGACGGTTCGTGCCCCGAGCAGCTGCTGCCCAAGAGCAACGTGCTCGAGTTCCAGCTGGGCGAGGGCGTCAAGGTTATTGTGCGCCCGTCTGGTACCGAGCCCAAGATCAAGGCCTACCTGTTCAGCAAGGGCGCCACGCGCGAGGAGTCCCAGGCGCTCAACGACAAGCTCGCCGAGGCTGCCAAGACCAGCCTGCTGGCGTAAGCTGCAGACGTCGTCGCTGGGCAAACGGTCTAACTGGCCGCAGTCTAGGCACGTTATAGCGATGCCCGAGGGACCGCCGCGCGCGGCCCCTCTTTTTGTGAGAGACAATCTTACCTATACGTATGATTATGTCGAGAAGAGCCTAAATCTTCCCCAGAGGGAAGACTTCGAGTGCGAGTTCGATTTCCAAGCGGAGAAGACCGGATGCCAGAAACAAGCGAGTCCAAGCCAGTTTTCGACCACATCCTCCTTGCCTGCTGCATCCTGTTTCTTGCGGTAACGAGCATGGCAACGCTGCTCGTTACTTGCGCCATGCCGGGCCACAACGAGGCCATGTACGTGAGCTACGCCCAGGCGCCGCTGGCAATCGTGGGCGTCGTCGCTATGTTCTATGGCATCGCAGCTAGGTGTTTCTTCTAACACGGTTCGCTCGTGGCTTTCCATCCTTGAGCAGTCCTACGTTGTATATCTGCTGCAGCCTTACTATTCGAATGCCAAAAAGAGATAGATCAAGACCCCTAAGGTCTACTTCTACGATACGGGATTGCTCTGCAGCATTTTGTCTTTTGAGAGCGTCGCCGAACTAACCCAGGACCAGTACCTGGGCCCCGTCTTTGAGAATGCGGCCATTTCTGAACAACTGAAAGCTCACGTCAATAATGGGAGGAAGCCAGAGCTCTACTTCTATCGAGACTCTAACGGGGTCGAAGTTGACCTTGTTGAAGCAACGGATAGACGAAACGTCGAGCTTGTAGAAATTAAGTCTTCCATGACATATCGGAGCTCGTTCCTTCGTCATCTCAACTCTGTTGGAGAAAAGCTCAGCATCGACTGCGACCGTCGATTTGTGGTCATGAGGTCAGAATCGGCTACGAGCGTGGCGAGGGCGTCGATTCTCCCGGTTAGCGATTGGGCGCTTTCGGAGTGAAGCTGAGCACTGCAGCAGGTGATGCAGCTGACGAATGCCTGTGATGCGAGTGGGGCGTGTGCTCCCGCCGCGGATAAGCAAGGCCTATGCCGGGTGCATTAGGAGCCCTGCGCCGTAGAGCGCGGTCAAGAAGAGACTCCGCAAGCGGTGCGAAATGAGGTGGTGCTTGAGCCTCCCGCCCAATTGTGTAGGAACCGTGGACGCCTTGCCACGCCCCCGCATGCGGCGTATATTACTTCCTCGCGCCGCGCACCGCCG
>OKRW01001127.1_pt1 | contig 24026 bp, 21 predicted proteins | sample 1601151 | NCBI WGS metagenome assembly OKRW01 (sample SAMEA3541471, study PRJEB24748) | human gut metagenome | biome: human gut; feature: human-associated habitat; material: faeces | place: China | collected 2012 | reverse complement strand
CCTATTGGATAAAGGAAATTTCAAAATTTCCACTATAATACATTATCCCGATGATAATGGGGGAAATCAAGCGTTATATCCGTGATGACGGTAAAATCAAAATCGGCAGACAGATGAAAACAGAGATGAAAAATCTCAAGAAATTTCAGCAGGAATATTATCATAAACATGGCGTCAGTCCGAGAGTCAGCTGGCTGGCTGATAAGATGGGGATCTCAAGGGAGCATGTTTTGGAGATCCTGGAAGCTATTGAATCTCTGTCCAGCATCGAGAGTCTGGATAATGAAGCGATCCCGGAAGGAATGCACGGTGGTGAATACGTGGATGAGGAGGCGCAGAATGTAGATCTTATCGATCTGAAGACCGCCATCCGGGATCTGGAGGAACGGGAGCGACAGATCATCGTCCTCCGCTACTTCAAGGACATGACTCAACAGCAGATTGCCGGGATCCTGGGGATTTCCCAGGTCCAGGTCTCACGCATAGAGAAGAAAGTGCTGGAGCGGATGCGGGAGAAGATGATGGGGTAGGAGTGCAGCTGGTCGTTAAGTTCACGTAGTTTGACGGGGTGGCCAGGATGCCACGGTCTTATTTACAGTTATGAATTCCCAGATCGAAAATTATCTGATCTAACTGGGAATTAATCTCTCGATTCAGATGTTTGCTTGCATCATGAATTCCCAGATTTGATTTTTTCAAAGCCATATGGGAAGTTCGATACTGTAAATGTTTCAAGATCCATGCGCCGCACTCGTTACGATTCCTCAAAAGATAAAAAAACTGTTTATCTGGGAACTGTTTTTCTCTGCGCTGTAAATATCTTGTAAAGCAGTCCCCAACTTGCTGTTTTATTTTGAAAAATGGGAATTCATGAAGGAAGGCACAGCTCATAAGAAGTAAAAAATCCAAATCAAAGCTGTTTTTTTCGTGATCTGGGAATTCATGATTTCCCGGCCGCTCAGGCCCTTTCGGCTTCGAGTCCCTCTATTCTATACACACAAAAATAAAAGCACCCACTTCATAGGTGCTTTCATTTTGGCGCGCCATTAGGGACTTACACAAATGCTGACGCATTTGCCGTTCTCGCCGCTGTGCAGCTCGAACACTTCGCTGGTGAACCATTCGCTGGATGCTTCACCGGCCGCTCAGGCCCTTTCGGATTCGAGCACCTTGATTTTTATGCTTGCAATAAAAAAAGTCCTTCTAACGAAGAACTTTTTTTATTGGCGCGCCATTAGGGACTCGAACCCCAAACCTCCGCATTCGTAGTGCGTTACTCTATCCAATTGAGCTAATAGCGCTTATTCAGTTTACAACATTAATAATTATACACTAGATACATGGAGAATGTCAAAGAAAATTTTGTGCTGCAGAGGATTTTTTTGACGGATATATTTATAGCTGATATTAAGTTTTCTTTTTCTTAAACATTTCTTGTCGTACCTCTTGACATTAGAGCTACTCCAACCTTTATAATAATACCAGTGATAGACAACAGAGGTGCTTTATAATGAAACCGGGATTTACAGTAGGAGAAACGGCACGGATCTGTTCAATACCGGCAGATACGCTGCGTTATTATGATAAAATCGGTCTGATTCATCCTAGCGTAATGGGGGAAAATGGATATCGATATTACAAGTATGAGGACTTCCTGTTTTTAAATACGATCAAGTATCTGAAAAAACTGGGGATGCCTCTGGCAGATATGAAAAAGCTTTTTGATCGTCGATGCAAAGAAGCTACCCGGCAGAATTTTTTTCTTCAACTGGATCAAATCAACAAGCAGATCAGGGAACTGCAGGGCATTCGGTTGCAGTTACTTAGAAACATCCATTACTTTGATCTTACGGACAATCTGGATCTGGAGAAACAGGAGCCTGAAATCCGGGAATATCCAGACAGGCTGGCGATTTTATCACATGGAGAGAGTGTGAAACGAAAATCACGAATCAAAGAGCAGAATGTTTCGGCTGACTTTTCTAAAGGAAAATCCTATGATATGCTTCTAAGTGATGTTTTAGAGGAGCTCGGTCAGGAAAATTTCTGGAGTATGGGTCCATCGATCTGTGTTAAGGCGAAAGGAGATATTCTTTCTGGACGATTTGACAGGCCGCGTGCGGCAGGGAATATGCTGGTGGGAGAATCGCAGAGCAATAAAGCGAAAAAGGTGCCGGGCGGATCGTATGCTTGCCTGTATCACGGTGGCAGTCTGGCGCACATGGAGGAAAGTTACCAGCGGCTTCTCAAGTATGTTGAAGCGAATAATCTTGAAATCACGGGGGACATCTACGAGATTTTTCTCGTGGACACCATCGATACGAAAATCGATGAGGAACTGGTGACTCACATCCAGATCCCGGTGAAGCGGCGAACGCTGTGAATCTGTCGGGAGCGGGTAGCAGGCGAGGAGACCTCATACCATAACTCAGCAATTTGTTTTTCATGAAAGAAAAAAGAAATAGTAAACTGCGATATGCTGCTGTTGATCAAGTACCGACAGTAGCATATTGTAGTTATAGCAGGAGAGAAATTAATGAAACGACTTTTAAATATTGATTTCGCACTAGTTCAGGCTATCTACTGGATGCTGTACACGGTAGCAGGATCCTTTGTTTCTGTGCTGCTGCTGGAAAAAGACTACACCAATGCGTCCATCGGGACGATCATCGCGGTGGGCAGTGTGCTGGCCATCCTTCTGCAGACGGTGATCACCCATGTGACGGATCGGTCTTCCCGCTTGGACAGCATCGGAATGATCAAGATACTGACTTTGCTTTTGGCGGCTGGCGTATTTGCGGTACTCTTGATCGGTGAAAAATCCGCAGCGCTGACCATCGCTTATGTAGGCGTGATCATCCTGCATACCGCCATGCATCCCTTCGTCAATGCTCTCAGTTTCAAGCTGGAGGAGACGGGCCTGCAGGTCAATTACGGCGTAGGACGGAGCATGGGATCCTTGGCGGCTGGCGGTATCAGCTTCGTGCTGGGCTATCTGGTTGTCTGGTTCCAGCCGGAGATCGTCCTGTATCTGGCACTGGTAAATCTGGCCCTTCTGACGCTGGTGATCTTCGCTACCGGGCATCATTACAAGAAGACTATGTCGAGCCATAAGGATATTCCGAAAAATTTTGATCCTGCAAAGAATCCGGCGCGGCAGTCTATCGGAATGCTGGAGTTTATGCGGCGCAACCGGCTTTTTGCATTTATGAGCCTTGGCATTATCGCTTTGTTTTTCGGCAATGTGATACAGGAAAATTTTACGCTTCAGATCGTACAGAGTATCGGTGGGGATACCAGCGATATGGGCGTTGTGATCTTGCTCCTCTGCGTTTGTGAAATGCCGGCGATGATCGCTTTTCATAAGTTGAAAATGCGCTTTTCCTATGTTTTTTTGCTGAGGCTGTCAGCTGTGCTTTTTACCATCAAAATCTTCGTGATGTACCTGGCTGATTCTATGGTGGTGTTTTATCTGGCGCAGCTCTGCCAGATCATCGGGTATGGGCTGCTGTTCCCTGCTATGGTCAGTTTTATCGATGCCATCATGGATAAGGGGGAAGCTTTACGTGGACAGGCCATGTTTACGGTAGCCATCACCCTGGGAAATATTATCGGAAGCGTCGTAGGAGGCATGATTCTGGACCTTTGTAGCTCGAAGATGCTCCTGCTGACAGGGACACTTGTTTCCACTGCGGGAACGCTTCTCATCGTGCTGCTCGTAAAGCCGGTCAGCGCCAGTCATCTCAGCGTGGATAAGGATGCAGTTCACAGGAAAAACACATAGATAGGTTTGACAATTTTACCTGAAAAAGAGTAAAATAAGAACGGTAAAAAACGGAAGGGAGAGATTCAAATGACAAACGAAGTAATCCAGAATATAATCACGAGAAGATCTATTAAACAGTACAAGGATCAGCAGATCACGGACGAAGAACTGCAGACGGTTCTCCATGCTGGACTGTATGCACCGTCCGGCATGGGAATGCAGAGTCCGGTCATGGTAGTGGTGCAGGACAAGGATACTATGGCTCAGATCGTTCGTATGAATGCGGCGGTCATGAACGCTACCAGCAATCCGTACTACGATGCACCTACAGTCATTCTGGTACTGGCTCCGACGGACAGAACCACATACATCGAAGACGCAAGCTGCGTGCTGGACACTATGATGCTGGCGGCACACTCCATAGGCCTGGCATCCAGGTGGATCCATAGGGAACGTCAGATGTTCGAAACAGAAGAAGGCAAGGAGCTCATGAAGAAGTGGGGTATCCCGGAAAACTTTGCAGGTGTCGGAGCGCTGGCTCTCGGATATGCCGATTGTGAGCTTCCTGAGCCAAAGGAGAGACGCGAAGGCAGGATCATCTACGCAGATAAATAGACTTAAATTTTCGAAAAATTCTGTAGCAACAAGTGTGTAAAGAAATCCAAGGTTTCATCTGCACACTTGTTTTTTTTTTACAGGATGTCAAACAGTGGAAGCAAATCTTCTACTTCGTGTAAATGCTTTGAGTTTTCTTCTTTTCGGCTTTCGTACAGTGCAAGTACGATCATGTTGCACAGGCTGATAAATGTAACATATGAATTGATAAATTCAGTGGACTTATCAGAGACATTGATAGACATCTTGCACATAGAGGATAGTTCAATGGAACTTTCCGGTCCTATAAATATAGTGCAGGCTTTTTTCTTGTTGGCTACTTCTACTGCGCCTAATTCTGCCTTGATCAGTCTGGGTGATCCGAAGATGATCATTGCGTCTTGTTCCTCTATAGATGTGATTCGCTGCACATCCATAAAACCTCCGTTGGTGTAGCAGGCGGTATTATATCCCATGATAGATATATACCAGTTGAGCAGCATGGCAGGAATACTGTCTGTGCCGAAGCCAACGATATAGAGTTTACTGCATTTATTGATGATATCTACGATATCCTGTACTTGTGTTCGATCAAAGTTCTCATAAAAATCTTTTAAGCAGACGAAGTCTTTATAAGCGACTAAATCGGAAATGTTCATGTTTCCGATCATTTTGGCATCAGGTGGTATAGATGCTCGTAAAAAACGAGAATCTGTAGCATGATAATTTGCCATATCCTTTTTCAATTCATTGCGTAATTCCAGATATCCCTTAAATCCCAATGCCTGAGAAAAACGAATGATAGAAGCGTCACTTACCTGTAACGCTGCAGCCAGTTCCTGTGTTGACATGGAAGGCAGTTGTGTATAATGTTCACAGATGTAGTTTGCTATTAATTTCTGTGTTTTTGTAAATCCTGAGAATCGAGCTTCGATTTCAGCTAGAACAGAAGGTGTAGTCATAAACAAACTCCTTTCTTGTAGTTTCTTTTACTGTACCATAAAGTCGGAAATATGAAAAGGATATTTCAATTATCTGAAAATGAAAAAAATACAGACAAATATCTAAAATATGATTGATAATACTACAAAATAGAAATAAAATGTAGTAAAAACAATTACACGAAGGAGGTGAATATATGCCGGAATACGATATTGTAATTAAAAATGGAATGGTGATCGACGGGACAGGGAAGGAGAGATTTCCAGGAGACATTGCCATCAAAGGTGGAAAACTTGCTGCTATAAGATCAAGTTTGCAGACAGAAGCTTCCATTACTATTGATGCGACAGGCAAGATCGTAGCCCCTGGATTTATCGATCCACATGCTCACAATGATGGATATCTGTTTATCGATCATGCCAATATGTACAAGCTGGCGCAGGGCATAACAACTGAGATTTCAGGGAACTGCGGTGAGGGACTGACTCCGGTTTCAGATGAGTTTTTTGATGAGATCTATGAGTATTATCGTCCGTATTATCCACCGGAAGATTTCAGGACTTTTAAAACCGGGAAAACCTTTTATGAGAAAATCGATACTATCCCGCTTGGAATTAACGTGGGATTCCTTTGTGCACATGGTACGCTGCGAATGAGCGTCATGGGATTTGATGATAGTGAACCTTCGTCAAAACAGATGGAAGAAATGAAGCAAAAACTTGCAGAGTGCATGGAAGCGGGTGCGATGGGAATGTCCACCGGGCTAGTGTATTCTCCGGGATGCTTTGCAAAACCACCAGAAATTACGGAATTATGCAAAGTAGTGAAAGAGTATGGCGGTATTTATGCAACGCACATGAGGAGTGAAGGCTACAAGCTGATCGAAGCAGTGGAGGAAACGATCCAAGTAGCGCGCGAGACTGGTGTCAGAACGGTGATATCGCATCATAAAGCTTTGGGCAGAAATTTCTGGGGAAAAACAGAAAAGACAACGCATATGATCCGGACAGCCAGGGCGGAAGGTGTGGATATCTATTGTGATCAGTATCCTTATACCAGCAGCTGCAGTGTTCTTCATTGGGTCATCCCAACGGAATACACCGAGGGCGGATTTGAAAAAATGTGCGAGCGACTATCGGATCCGGCAGAACGGGAGCACATTAAACAAATGTATGAGAACAAATTCGGTTCTTGGGATAACCTGATGGAAAATGTGACGCCGGAAGGGATTCATATCCTTCGCGCAGATGCGACGCCGGGAGCTGCAGGGAAAACTTTGCAGGAGTACGCGGATAGCATTGGACATGATCCATACGATGTGTTGTTTGATGTTATCGTGGAAAACAAGGCGGATGCGGTCGCTGCGTTTGACTGTATGGATGAGGATGATATTGAATGTGTCATGAAAGAAGACTACTGCATGGTGGGAAGCGACGGAGTTGTAGTAAAGCCTGAGGAAAAAGCACATCCACGGCTGACCGGAGCTTTCCCGAGAGTACTGGGGCGTTATGTGAGAGAACGGCATGTGCTTTCGCTGGAAGAAGCTGTACGAAAGATGACGTCGCTGCCAGCACACGTTTTGAAGCTGGAGAGAAAAGGTGTGCTGAAGGAAGGATACGATGCAGACATCTGTATCTTTGACCAGGATACTGTTATAGACAGAGGAACGCTAAATAATTTTAATGTAAAACCGGATGGTATTGAATTTGTCATTGTAGGCGGGAAAATTGCTTATAAAGATAAAGAGTATCAAAATTCTGCATCGGGAACCCGAATCGTACGCAGATAAAAAGAGAAGTAAGGTGAAAACCTGAAGAAGGAGGTAAGATATGCATTCACTGATTAGTTCAGACAATACGCTGTTGATATGGGCAGTACTTATTATATATGTTTTTTTGGCAATGTACGCAGAACGGCACTGGAAATGGGCGCAGGCTGTAGGCGCAGCACTGATCTGCCTGGTAGGAGGTATGCTGCTGTCCTCACTTGGATTGATGCCGTCCACATCTGGGGCTTATGATGTTATCTGGTCCATGGTCACACCATTAGCGATCCCGCTGGTGTTATTTGCGGCGGATTTAAAGAAGATAATAAAAGAGTCTGGCAAAATGTTGATCATGTTTCTGATCACATGCTGTGGAACTATGCTGGGAGCTATTCTGGCTGCAGTAATATTTCATGGGAAGATTGCAGAAGTGTGGAAACCGGCAGCTATGTTTACTGGATCTCAGACCGGCGGAAGTATGAACGTTGTTGTTATGGCGGACGTATGGGATATCACAGGAAGTACGTTTGATGCGATTTATGTTGCAGATATTATTACGTTCACTTTTACTTTGTTTACGCTGGTAATGCTGCCATCCGTTGCTATTCTCAGAAAAAAATACAAATGCATGTATAATTCGCCGATCGTACATACAACGACAGAGGAAAATGGATCTTCGGAAACAGCTCTGACGGTATTTTCCATTGCAAAAGCTCTCGCAACTTCATTTGCAATCGTTTCAGTTTCTGTAGCAATTGCTGATTTTGTCAATGCACATACAGACAATTTTATCGTGTGTCAGCTTCTGGGACAGAAATATCTGCTTCTTACGCTGATTACGGTTATTCTTGCAACAGTTTTCCCGAAATTCTTCGATTCAATGAAAGGAGCGCAGGATCTGGGAATTTTCATGATGTTTATCTTCTTCGTAGCAGTATCTATTGAAGCCGATCTGAAACAGATCGTTTCCCTCGGACCATGGCTGATACTGTTCTCAGCAATAGTATTTGTGGGAATTTTGTTTATTTCGCTGTTGTTCGGTAAAATATTCAAGTTCAGTATTGAGGAGATTTCTGTTGCAGCTAATGCAGCACTGGGTGGACCAACTACTGCAGCAGCATCTGCCGCGGCAAGAGGATATAGTGAACTGGTTACTCCTGCAGTTCTGGTGGGAACATTGGGATATGTCCTGGGGAATTTCTTCGGTGTATTTGTAGGAAATGTTGTTTTGGCCATGTTCGGATAGTGATCAAGATTTATAAAGGATCAAAAAAATGAGGTGGGATTTTGTGTCTCATCTCATTTTTAGATTTGATTGTTTGATGGTTTTGTAGTATTATATATAAAGGGGAGGTACGGCGTATGACAGATCGGACATCCGGCGGACAGCAAAAGCTGGAAGCTCATGTGGCCAAAACGCTGCAGGAAAACAACATACAGCAAAAGGATTTGATCAATGGCATGATGCAGGCGGATGATGCCGGCTGTTGCTTTGCTGATAAAACCATTACCTTTGCTTTCCCCGTTCAGCCATGGCAGGCAAATCGGGCAGGACATCTTCACGGCGGGATCATATGCACGGCATTCGATATTACGATTGCTGCATTGGCCCGTTTTTTTGCGGGCAAAAACTATGCGCCGACTATCAGTCTGGACGTCAAGTTTATTCGGCCTGTTAAAGTGGGAGACAGGATGCTGGTTACTGCAAAGGCTGTCGCCACGGGACGGCGGATCACCCAGTTGACCTGCGAAGCGTACAGTGAGCAGACAGGGAAGCTGGTGGCGTCGGGTGCGTCAGTTTACATGAATGTGGACACGACAAAAGAGCATCAGAACAGCGAGCAGGATCCCTCAGATCAATGATAGAAAATGCGGAACAAGTGCTTGCATAAACATTTGCTTTCGTGTATAATTATTTATAACGAAGCGACAGAAATGTCGCTTATTCACTGTGTAGAATAAGATGATGGAGAGAATTATGGTAAAAACGATCGAAGAAATGGAAGGTTTGATTTATCTGGAAGATGGGACCGTGTTTAAAGGAATCGGCTTCGGCGCACGGGGAACTGCTGTGGGAGAGCTGGTTTTCAACACATCCATGACAGGTTATCAGAAGATCTTGACAGACCCGTCCTATAAGGGCCAGATCATTACGATGACCTACCCGCTGATCGGAAATTACGGGGTCAGTGATATTGATAATGAGTCCGATGGGATTCATGCATTTGGGCTTGTGATCAAGGATCTGTGTGACATGCCTTCTAACAGCAACAGCGTTATGAGCCTGGATCAGTGGCTCAGGGAGCAGAAAGTTCCTGGCGTATTCGGTGTTGATACAAGGCAGATCACAAAGAAAATCAGAAAGTTTGGAACGGTGAAATGCCTTATTAGTACAGAAGACATCTCAATCGCGGAAGCGAAGGAGCTTTGCAGCAAAGGGGAGCTGAGAGGTGACTGGATGAAGGAGGCTTCTACAAAAGAAAAGTATGTTCTGGAACCAACTGCTGTGACGGAAGAAAAGCCGTATGAGGTGGCTGTTCTGGATTTCGGTGTAAAAACCAATATTCTGCGTTGCCTGCAGGTGAGAAACTGCAGACTTACCGTGTATCCGTACGGAACACCTGCGGCGGAAATTTTGCAGGAAAACCCGGATGGCATTTTCCTGACCAACGGACCTGGAGATCCGGAGGAAGCAAAAGAAGCTATCGAGGAAGTACACAACCTGATAAGGACCAGCGAAGTGCCGATGTTCGGTATCTGTATGGGACATCAGATCCTGGCGCTGGCTCTGGGCGGCAAGACATATAAACTGAAGTACGGACACCGGGGAGGAAACCACGGCGTATATGACAAGGAAACCAAACGTTCCTATATCACTTCACAGAACCACGGATATGCTGTACAGCACGAGAGTATCATTCTGAAGGGAATGGAAGTAACGCACCTGAATCTGAACGACGGAACGGTAGAAGGTATGGAGCATCGTGATCTGCCTATTTTCTCGGTACAGTTCCATCCTGAAGCATCTCCGGGGCCGGATGACAATGCTTATTTGTTTGACAAGTTTATCAACAGAATGAAGGGGGACAGGGAAAATGCCTAAGAAAACATCACTGAATAAGATCCTGATCATCGGATCAGGCCCGATCGTTATCGGGCAGGCAGCAGAATTTGACTATGCCGGAACACAGGCCTGTAAGGCGATCCGGGAGGAAGGCATCGAAACGATCCTGGTCAACAGCAACCCTGCCACCATCATGACTGATAAAGGAATCGCGGATAAAGTATATATGGAACCGCTGACGGAAGAAGCGCTGGAACAGATCCTGGACAAGGAACGTCCGGACGGCATGCTGGCAGGATTTGGAGGACAGACAGGTCTGAATCTGGCTATGGAGCTGGATCACAAAGGCATTCTGAAAAAATACGGCACAGAGCTTCTGGGCGTTAACCGGGAAAGCATCAAAAAGGCGGAAGACCGGGAAGAATTCAAGAAGCTGATGCAGGAGATCGGCGAGCCGATCCCGAGCAGCATCATCGCAACGTCTATGGAAGAATGCTACGACTTCGTCAAGGAAGAAGGCTTTCCTGTGATCATTCGTCCGGCATATACACTGGGCGGCACAGGCGGCGGTATCGCAGAAAACATGGAACAGCTGGAGATGCTTTGCTATAAAGGCATGGAGAACAGTGCTATCGGACAGATCCTGCTGGAAAAATCTGTAGCAGGATGGAAGGAAATCGAGTACGAAGTGATCCGCGACGGCAGAGACAACTGCATCATCATCTGCAGCATGGAAAACCTGGATCCGGTAGGCGTACATACAGGTGACAGTATCGTCGTAGCTCCGACGCAGACGCTGCGTGATGCAGAATATCAGATGCTCCGTGACGCATCTATTAAAATAATACGCAGTCTGGGAATCAAGGGCGGCTGCAACGTGCAGTTCGCACTGGATCCGGATACGGGAAAATATATCGTAATCGAGGTAAATCCTCGCGTAAGCCGTTCTTCGGCTCTGGCTTCGAAGGCGGCAGGATATCCTATTGCCAAGATCGCAGCTAAGATCGCGCTGGGATACAATCTGGATGAACTTTCCAATTATGTAACGCAGACTACGAGCGCCTGCTTCGAGCCGGTTCTCGACTACGTTGTCGTAAAGTTCCCGAAGTGGCCGTTTGACAAGTTCCGGACGGCATCAAGGCACCTGGGTACCCAGATGAAAGCCACCGGTGAGGTCATGTCCATTTGCAGGACCTTCGAGAGTGCGCTGCTGAAAGCCCTGACTTCCATCGAGATCAAGTGCGACGGTCTGCACATCCCGTTTGTGTCCAACCTGAACGACGAGGACCTGATCGAGAAGATGAAGGCCTGCGACGATGAACGTATCTTCTGTATCGCGGAAGTGATGCGCCGTGAACTGATGGACGTGGAAGCTTTGTATCAGATGCTCAAGATCGACCGCTGGTTCCTTAACAAGATCCAGGGGATCATCGACATGGAGCACCAGCTGCAGAAGGGGCCTCTCACCAAGGAACTGGTTTACGAGGCAGAATACCGCGGCTTTACTGACAGTGATATCATCGAGCTGTCCGGCATTTCCAGAGATGTTTTGCAGGACATTCGTGTATATAATGACATTTATCCGGTATATAAAATGGTTGATACCTGTGGCGGGGAGTTTGATGCGGTAACGCCGTACTACTACTCCTGCTACGACGAAGAAGATGAGAGCGTGCCGAGCCACGAAAAGAAGATCCTGGTTATCGGTTCCGGTCCGATCCGGATCGGTCAGGGTATCGAATTTGACTACTGCTGTGTGCAGGGCGTATGGGCTATCAAGGATCTTGGATATGATGCTATTATCATGAACAACAACCCGGAAACCGTAAGTACCGACTTTGATACATCTGACAAGCTGTACTTCGAGTCTCTCAACATCGATGACGTTATGAACGTTATCAAAAGAGAGCGTCCTTACGGTGTGATCCTGCAGTTTGGAGGACAGACTTCGCTGAATCTGGCAGAAAAGCTCAACAGCCGGAGCATCAATATTTTAGGAACTGCATATCATAATATCGACCTGGCAGAAGACCGTGAAAAGTTCTGCGAATTACTGGAATCTCTTCACATCGCAGTGCCGGAAGGCCTTGCCGTTACCAACGAAGAAGAAGCTTTTGAAGCAGTAAGACGACTGGGTTATCCTCTGGTAGTGCGTCCTTCCTATGTTATTGGCGGACGTGCGATGCAGGTCGTGTATAACGATACAGAACTAACACGTTATCTGAAGGAGGCAGTATCGCTTTCTACGGAGCATCCGGTGCTCATCGACCAGTACATCCAGGGTAAGGAAATCGAAGTCGATGCTATTGCGGACGGCGAGGACATCCTGATCCCGGGAATCATGGAACACATCGAGCGGGCGGGCGTCCACTCCGGCGACAGTATTTCCGTATATCCGGACTACTCCCTCTCCGAAGATGTGGAAGCAACTTTAGTAGATTATACAAAGCGTATTGCAAAGGCTCTTAACGTAGTGGGGCTGGTAAACATCCAGTACGCTTACGATGGAAACAAGATCTATGTGATTGAAGTAAATCCGCGTGCATCTCGTACTGTACCGATCCTCAGCAAAGTAACCCGCGTGCCGATGGTAAAACTGGCCGTTGCAGCTATGCTGGGACACAAGCTTTCGGAAAGCGACTACGGTACAGGTCTTTACAAGAGAAGCGAAGAATATGCGGTCAAGGTTCCGGTATTCTCCAGTGCTAAGCTGACGGATATGGATATAGCCCTGGGACCTGAAATGAAGTCTACGGGTGAGGTGCTGGGTATCGATAAAGAACTGGATAAGGCGCTTTACAAGGGGTTCCTTGGAGCAGGCATGAACATTCCGACAGAGGGAAATATCTTCGTTACTCTGAAGGATTCCGAGCAGAACCAGTATACTGCTGACATACTCAGCGACTACATAGATGCGGGATTCAAAATGTATGTAACGGACGATACCATGGACTTCTTCAAGGCACACGATCTTCCGGCTGAGGAGATGGATTACGATACGGCACAGAAGTGGATCATGAATCACAGCACCGACAGCGAAGAAAAGCTGGCTATGGTCATCAATCTGCCGACTGTGGCAAACCGTAAAAATACGGACAGCTTCCCGGTAAGAAGAAAAGCTATTGAACGTGGTATTTCTGTTATGACATGTATGGATACAGCGTGGGCATTCCTGAAAGCGATCCGACTGAAACAGAATGATACGAAGCTGGAATACAAGGCTCTGGACTGATTTGAAATCCTGGATCAGAAATAAATTTGATTTTTTTCTGGAAATCAACACATTTTTTTGATATGATGAACAGGTACAGAAGGTACAGGTAAGAAAGAATAACGTCGAAAGGTTGTATCTATAATGTTAATACTTATTTTAGGTCTGATATTCGGGATCGTACTTTTGATTCTGGTAGGCAGAAGTGTAAAAAAGAATAGTCGGGAACGTCTTCGCTATGGTGACAGACTGATCAAGATCACAGAGATCATCAAGATCCTGCTGCTGTTTGTGACAGCATTATATGTAATCGCGTTTATTATCGTGATCATCAAGACCTGGATGGTGTAAAAGATCCATAAGAAGATAAAACGGACAGCGACCATTGTCGATAAGCGACAGGTGCTGTCCGTTTTTTGCGTTTTTATAGAGATCGCATTGAGCCTTCTGCAAAGATCTCTGCCGGGGATTCTGCAAAGATCCGGATCCGGCGTTCTGCAAAGATCTGAGCACGGCGTTCTGCAAAAAAATCGAATCTAGGATACCGTCTGTGTTTCAGCAAGACCGGCTGCCTGAAGCATTTTCTCGCGGAAAAAGTAATTGAATGCGAAGATGCAGCGTCCAACGCAGATCATGGCAGCCAAGGTGCCGATGCCGACGCCTACGATACTGCCGGAAGCCACCATGCCGATGCAGCAGGTGATGGCTACGCTGGTGATGTCAATGAGATTTTTGCCGAAGCCCAGATTACGTCTGCACCGTTCACCGACAACCCTGGCCAGACCATCGGCTGGATTGGGGATCAGCTTCATATTGACGCTCATGGAAACGCCGATGCCAGTCATTATGACGGCGATGATCAGCATGATAAAACGTGTCGCGAGAGACGGATCCGTCAGTCCCAGACTTTGCAGGAGAAGGTCAAAACCTGTATCAAAGAACTGCAGGAGCAGGCTGAAGGCCACGGAAAACGGCAGCTGCAGCCAGTCGGTCCACTTTCTTGATTTTCCTTCCAGAAGGATCTCGATCAATGTAAATGCTGTATACATCAGGAACGCCAGAAAGGCGAAGTTGAGGTGCCAGATCTGTGATATGGCGAAGGGCATGGAGATCAGCGGTGAAACGCCCAGATCGGTCTTGGTGTTGAGGCTGATTCCACATGCTAAAATAATCATACCTGCGGTATAAATGGTGTAACGTGATAAAAATCGTGGATCCATAAACAAATGCTTCTTTCTTTTCTGATTTTATGGTATGCCGGGCAGAAATGCATGCTAGAATCTGTCGCTGTAGTTGAGGATGCTGCGGATATAACCTGCCCTCGGCCTGTTTTTATTGCCGCTGCCCATAATGGTGGAATAATAGACGATGGACGCCTCGAAACTGTCCGGTGAGGTGCGGACGATAGCATAGGATCCATCGCTGTCATCCCTTGGCTGCGAGAGGCTGCCGGGGTTGACCAGGTAGATGCCGTCTTCCTCCGTGACCAGTGCTTTGTGAGTATGGCCGAAGAAAACGGCCTTGCAATTTTCCTCCATCGCTTTGTAATACAGATTGTCCAGACGGTAGTTGACGTGCTGCATATGACCATGGGTCAGCAGGATCCGTCCGTAGTCGGTTTCGATGATCTCAAAGTCGTCTGCACTGTAGCTGCCGTCACAGTTGCCTTTGACTGCTACGACAGGAATTCCGAATTCCCGTTCCAGTGCATGCCCGTCTTCCAGGTGATCTCCTGTATGCGCAATAAGATCCAGGTTGGTCAGTTTCGGGAAGATTTCCCGTATTTTATTCAGTTGTCCATGTGTGTCACCGATTACTAAAATTTTCATAAATATAGTGTATCACAAACAAGTATCATTGACTAGCTTAGATTTTTTAGGTACAATAAATTGTATATGAATAATTAAGAAAGATTTGGTCGAAGCGATGGATAATAATAAAAATATATATGTAACGGATGGTCAGGATCTGGCCGAAAAAGTCGAAGAACTGGTAGAATCGGGCGTTACAGATGTTACCGTCAACGTGAACACATTGAACTATACTCGATACCAGAAATCCCATGACGGACTGGAGCTGCACCCTGTCATTGACGGGATCAACAAGGCGGTGGGAAAGAAGCTGCATATCCGTCTGGCTGTCAGTCTGCAAGAGGGATTCAGTGACGATGAGATCCTGGATTTTTTACAGCTGACATTCCAGCATAAATACGATATCGTGTTTATGCCTACGATGCCGTATGAGAAGATCAAGGCTAAAATGCCTGCACTGCGAGAGACGGAGCAGGAGTTCGAAGATGTTGAAATGTATAAGTATCCCGGTTCTGTAGGTCGGATCGGATTCTTAAAGTAACAGGAGAAGAAGTTATATGCAGGAAAAGCTTTACAGTATGAAAAAAGAACTGGCAGAGCTTCTCGGTCGGGACCGGCTTTTGAAATCTGCCGTAAAAGAAGTGAATAAACTGGATATGATCAAGGCTTCTATGGTAATTCGCAATCCTCATCATGAAACAATCGATATCGACAGGATTTTAGGAGGGGAGCTGAAGAAGGATCTGGCACTTGGAGATTATGTGTTTATTGAGAATTTCTGTAAACTGGTGAAACTGGCTGACAACTGCCTGGATATGGGAAATTATATCGATAAAAACTTTCTTATCAGTGCCTATCGGACGCTGGCTGATGATTCGGATGGATATTTTCGAAAGAGTAATCCGGTGGTGTACACGTTCAATCACGTGCCGGTTCATTCTCTGGATATAGAGGAAAAGCTGGATGATGCCATGCGCCGGGTATATCGCCCGGAGGCTGGAAATAATGTGGTTTTAAAGGCAATGTATATCCACAACAAGCTGATCGATATTTATCCGTTCCCAGAGTTCAACGGAGAGATCGCAGTGTTTACTCTGAACTATTATTTGATGGAAAACGGGTTTACTCCGATCAATATGCCGGTAAAACGGGAGCAGTACTGCTCGATGGTGGCAGACTGTCTGAAAGGTCAGAATCAGGAAGTTTTCTATAATTTCCTGATGCAGGCGGTGTACGACAAGATGGAAGGAACCATCGACGCATGTATAGAATATTTGAAGAACAACCAGCCGGCGGAGTAAGGAACTGCTGAGTGTCAAAGATGCTGATAAGTGAATAGTGAGTAGAAAAAGCCCCATGAGTTTCCGGCGTAATCCGCAGCAAAGCAAGGATATCGCCAAAGCTCCATGGGGCTTTTATTACTGATTATTTACTTTTCGCTACTGCTTCTCAATATCCTCTAACTGCTTTTTTACGCTTGCAAAGGAAGTGGATCCCTTTGATTTCTTAGCCTTGATGCAGTTTCTGATATCGATTTTTTCGTAAATGTCTTCCTCAAAGGCAGGAGAGAAGGATTTGAATTCATCCATGGTCATCTCTTCGATAGCGATGCCTTTGTTGATACAGTGAAGGACGATCTTGCCGATGATCTCATGACAGTCACGGAATGGGATCCCTTTGGAAACCAGATAGTCAGCTGCATCGGTAGCGTTCATATAACCATACTTTGCAGCACTTTCCATGTTATCCTTTTTTACTTCCATAGTCAGGATCATTTCCCGGAAAATATTCAGTGAAGCTTTCAGTGTGTCAGCTGCATCGAATACTGGGATCTTGTCTTCCTGCAAGTCCTTGTTATATGCCAGAGGCAGACCTTTGCAGATGGTCAAAAGGCTCATCAGATCACCGTATACACGGCCGGATTTGCCGCGGATCAGTTCCGCCATATCCGGATTCTTTTTCTGTGGCATGATGCTGCTTCCGGTGGAGAAGGAGTCGTCGATCTCCACGAAACTGAATTCCACAGAACTCCACAGGATCAGCTCTTCGCAGAACCGGGACAGATGCATCATCGTTACAGCGCAGCAGTTGATGAATTCAATGGCGAAATCTCTGTCGGCTACGGCATCCATTCCATTGGGAAGAACGCTTGCAAAGCCAAGTTCCTTTGCCAGAAAATCACGGTCTGTATCGTAGGTCGTTCCTGCCAGTGCTCCGCTTCCCAGAGGGAGTCTGTCTACGCGTTTTAAGCAGTCTGCGAATCTTTCGCGGTCGCGAGAGAACATCTGGTAGTAGGCCAGCAGATGGTAAGCCAGTGTGACAGGCTGCGCTCTCTGCAAATGTGTATAGCCCGGCATTACCGTATCGGTGTGCTCTTTTGCAAGTTTTGCAAGAGCATCGAGAAGCTGACCGAGAATGTGGTCAGTTTCTGCGATTTCTTTTTTTAGATACAGCCGGATATCGACTGCGATCTGGTCATTTCTGCTTCGTGCAGTATGGAGTTTTTTGCCTGCGTCGCCGATCCTTTCGGTAAGGATGCTTTCGATATTCATATGGATATCTTCTGATTCGATGGTAAATTCCACCTTGCCGGCTTCAATGTCGGCGAGGATCTCCTTGAGGGTCTTGACGATCAGATCTGCATCTTCCTGCGGGATGATACCCTGTTTGGCCAGCATTTTCGCATGAGCGATGCTGCCGGTGATATCCTCTTTATACAGTCTCTGGTCAAATTCTATGGATGCGTTAAACTCATCAGCGGATGAAGTCGCCGCCTTTGAGAACCTTCCTTTCCAAAGCTTCATGTTCTTTTGCTCCTCCTTCAACAGTCTGTTTCTGAATAGCACGGATCTTGAGTGGCAGGGAGAAGAGGTTGATGAATCCTTCTGCATCCTGCTGGTTGTATACTTCGTCCTTGCTGAATGTTGCGAATTCTTCGCTGTACAGGGAGTACGGGGATTTTCTTGCTGCCACGTAAGCAGTGCCCTTGTAAAGCTTCATCTTGACAGTACCTGTCACTTCCTTCTGGGTCACGTCTACGAAAGCGCTGATTGCTTCCCGCAGCGGAGTGTACCACAGTCCATCATAAACCAGCTCGGAGAATTTCTGTGCTACGATTCCCTTGTACTGAGTGGTGTCTCTGTCGAGGATCAGCTGTTCCAGTCCTGCATGTGCTGCAAAGAGGATGGTGCCTCCCGGAGTTTCATACACGCCTCTGGATTTCATACCTACAAGACGGTTTTCAATGATATCGATGGTGCCGACACCGTTTTTGCTGCCCAGTTCATTGAGCTTTGTAAGCAGTTCGATCGGTCCCATCTTTTCGCCATTGAGTCCTACCGGGATACCCTGTTCGAAGTCGATGTCCACGTAAGTTGGTTCGTCTGGAGCATCTTCTGGAGCAACGCTCAGTACGTGGATCGTCTTCAGGTGTTCATTCCACGGATTTTCCAGTTCACCGCCTTCGTGGCTGATGTGCCAGATGTTCTCGTCGCGGCTGTAGATTTTCTTAGTCGTCTGGCTGATCGGAATGTTGTGTTCCTTTGCATATTCAATAAGATCTTCTCTGGAGTGGAAATCCCAGAATCTCCATGGAGCGATGATCTTGATCGCCGGATTCAGAGCCTTGATCGTTGTTTCGAAACGCACCTGGTCGTTTCCTTTTCCTGTACAGCCGTGAGCGATGGTGAACGCACCTTCTGCTTCTGCTACTTCGACCAGTTTCTTAGCCATAAGCGGTCTTGCCATGGAAGTTCCGAGCATATATTCGTTTTCATAGATTGCTCCGGCTTTCAGTGTCGGCCAGATGTAGTCTGTGATGAATTCTTCTCTTAAATCAATTGTGATCGCTTTGATCGCGCCAGTTGCCAGAGCCTTCTTTTCGATTGCGTCAAAATCTTCTTTCTGACCTGCGTTGCAGCATACTGCGATCACATCATAGTCATAGTTTTCTTTCAGCCAAGTCATGATGACGGATGTGTCGAGTCCGCCGGAATAGGCCAGTACTACTTTTTCTTTTGCCATAGTCTTTTCCTCCTGAATATACATTTTTATGAATGGTTTTTTCCCATGTGTTCTTATAATATATCATAAGCAAGTTATGAATAAAAATTTATAGCATGTTATTATTATACATAAGATATGCATAAATTCAACCCTTAAACAGGAAAAAAACAAAAAATATACGAGAAATAAAAAAGGACAAGACTTTACCAGAGAATTATTGTAATATATAGGTGTAGAGGTGAAAGTATGAAACTCAATCTGGAAGAAAAAAATGTAAAATGGGGGTTGACAGCATTTCTGGTCATCCTCTGCGGCATTTTGATTTTTTTTGCTGTATATAGATTTGCTGCTGTGCAGAAACTGACAGGGCTCGTTATGGGGATCCTTGCTCCGTTTATATACGGACTGGTGATGGCATATCTGCTGTGTCCGGTATACAACTTTACAGTGCGAAACGTTTATGGGATGCTGACACGGGGCGGACGGAAGTTTCCTAAGGCACTTTCTGTTGCAAAGGGCGTAGGTACGATAGTGGCACTGGCGGTACTCCTCACTGTTGTGACCGGAGTACTGTGGATGATCATACCGGGACTGATCGACAGTATCGTGAAGATCATCGATGTCTTGCCGGAGAGTATGAGCCGGCTGATGGAATGGGCAGATATGAAGCTGCAGAATTTCCCGGTGGCACAGTCGCGGATCGACAGCTGGATCAATCATTTTACAGAAAATGCGATCCAGTTCGTTACCGAAAAGGTACTTCCGGAATACACTACGATCGCAACCAGTGTATCAGCAGGACTGATCGGAGTACTGAATGTATTGAAAAACTTTTTTATTGCGATCATCATCTGTGCTTATTTCCTGAACAGCAAGGATCTGTTTGCGGCACAGAGTAAAAAAGTGATCGTGGCATTTTTTAGTGAACATACGGCGAAGGAGATCCTGGATGGAGCTTCCTTTACGAATAAGACCTTTGGCGGATTTATCAACGGCAAGATTATAGACTCTCTGATCATTGGTCTGTTGTGCTTCGTGTGCATGACGATTTTCGGATGGGAGTACACGCTGCTGATCAGCTGCATCGTAGGGATCACCAATATCATCCCGTTTTTCGGTCCGTTTATCGGAGCGATCCCTTCGGCATTGCTTTTGCTGATGGTGGATCCGGAGCAGTGCATGTGGTTCCTGGTGTTCATCCTGGCATTGCAGCAGTTTGACGGTAATATTCTGGGACCGAAGATCCTGGGAGACAGTACGGGGCTGGCCAGCTTCTGGGTTCTTTTCGCTGTTCTGGTGGGCGGCGGACTGTTCGGATTTATAGGCATGGTCATTGGAATCCCTGTTTTTGCTATCATTTATGCTTATGCTACAAGAAGCATTAACCGCAGGCTGGAAAAACGCGGATTTTCTACGGATATTTCCGATTATATGATCGACAGCTATCGGGTGAAGAAGAAAAAGAAAAAAAGATGGAATTGGAATATGAAACGAAAAGGCGGTAGAGAGAATGGACAAAATGAAAATGAAAAAGAGACTGACTGAGAAGGTAAGTGGATCGCTGGTGCAGGAAGATGCTCCCATGGCGAAATTCACGTCTTTTCGGGCGGGAGGATGTGCGGATCTGCTGGTGCAGCCGCAGAATAAAAAAGAGCTTCAGGATATCCTGCAGGTACTGCAGGAAGAAGGATGCCCTCATATGGTCCTTGGAAACGGGAGCAACGTGCTGGTGAAGGACGGTGGATACCGGGGTGTGATCGTGAAACTGGGATCTGGTTTTGATCATGTGACCGTAGAAGGAAATGTGATCCGATGTGGAAGCGGAGCACTGCTTTCTGCAGTGGCGAAGGCAGCAGCGGATGCAGGACTTACCGGAATGGAATGCTTGTCCGGGATCCCCGGGAGCATCGGCGGCGCTGTGTTCATGAACGCGGGAGCATATGGCGGGGAAATCAGGGATGTGCTCCGCAAAGTTTCCGTGATCTCTCAGGATGGAGAGCATCTGTCGGCACTGGATACAGGATCACTGGATCTTGGATACCGACATAGTATTTTGCAGCAGACAGGTGACATTGTACTGGAGGCAGAATTCATGCTGCAGCCGGGCAATGAAACCGAAATCAAAGAAAAAATGGCAGAGCTGAAAGCCAGAAGAAACGAAAAACAGCCGGTGAATTATCCGAGTGCAGGAAGCTTTTTCAAGCGCCCGGAGGGATACTTTGCAGGAAAGCTGGTACAGGATGCCGACTTAAAAGGCGTCAGTGTAGGCGGAGCGGAAGTTTCTCAGCTTCACAGCGGATTTTTGATCAATAAAGGCGGTGCGACCGCTACAGATATCATCCAGCTTATGAGGATCGTACAGGCAGCTGTTATGGAACGATTCGGTGTTATGCTGGAACCGGAGGTACGGATCATTGGAGAAGAATAATATACAGACGGCAGAGGATTATGAACTGCTGTATGATTTGCATACACATACGACCTATTCCCACGGGAAAGGGAGCATAGAAGATAATGTAAGGGAAGCCTTTAACCAGGGGCTGGAATTTGTTGCGATCTCGGATCATGGGCCGGGACATTTGTTCTACGGGATTAATCGCAATGAGATCGTCAATATGCGTAATGATATTGAGCGGATGAATGTGAAGTATCCGAAGATGCACGTCAAACTGAGCGTGGAGGCCAATATCATAAAAAACGGTAACGGACTGGATCTGAGAGAAGAGGAATTTGAAGAATTTGATTTCGTTATAGCCGGATATCATTATGGGCTGTTCGGATGCAGCTGTATTCACAACTGGCTGTGGAACAAGGGACTTAAGATCGGCGAAGAAAAGCTGCGTGAGTCTAATACGAAGATGGTCATTGACTGCCTGCGTAAAAATGATATCTCCATTTTGACACACCCGGGAGATAAGGGACCGTTTGACATCCGAGCTATCGCCGAGGTTTGTGTGGAAACAGATACGCTGATGGAAATCAATACGTGGCACGGTCATATGACCGAAGAAGAAATCCGAATTGCAGCGGAAGTGGAAGGTGTTCAGTTTATCATCAGCAGCGATGCGCACACACCGGACCGGGTCGGAGATTTTAAAGACGGTGTCGAGAGAGCGATCCGTGCCGGACTGGATCTTAACAGGATCGTCAATATTAGAAAGAAGGAGAGCAAATGAAGGCAATTATCATTACCGGATTGTCCGGAGCAGGAAAAACACAGGCGATGGACTGCTTAGAAGATATGGGCTACTACTGTATCGACAATATGCCGCCGGCACTGATCAAGAGCTTTATTGACCTGACAGCCAGCGGCAAGGGCATCGATAAGGCTGCTTTTGTTATCGATGTGCGAGGCGGCAAGCTCTTCGAGGATCTGAAGGATTCCCTGGAAGAGCTGCGAAGGGATGGCATTGAATTCAAGATCCTCTATCTGGAAGCATCTGACCGGACTTTGATCCGCAGGTACAATGAATCCCGCAGAAGTCATCCGCTTTCTGAGGGAGGCACTGTATCGGCAGGGCTGAAAAAAGAGCGGGAGATGCTGGAACTGTTGCGCAATAATGCAGATTATATCATCGATACTTCTAATATGAAGACGGCACAGCTGTGGGCGGAAATCAAACATCTTGTGACATCCGGAGAAAACAAGAAAACCTTTATGTTCAACGTTATGTCATTCGGATATAAAAAGGGGATCCCTCTTGCGGCGGACATGGTGTTTGATATGCGTTTTATCCCCAATCCGTATTATGTAAAATCGCTTCGTCCACTGACGGGAAACAATGCCAAGGTAAGTCAGTACGTGCTGAAGCACGAAGTGACGCAGGATTTTCTCAGCAGGACGCTGGAGATGATCCATATGCTGGTACCGTATTATATGAAGGAAGGCAAGTACAGTCTGACGATCTGCATTGGCTGCACCGGCGGACATCATCGCTCGGTAGCGGTAGCCAACGAGCTTTGCAGAAGGCTGAAGGAGGACGGCTGCCGGACGACGTTGGAACATAGAGATCTTTAAGAAAACAGGCGGTAAGTTATGTCTTTTGCATCAGAAACGAAAAATGAACTGGCACGAATGCTCCCGGAGAAGAAATGCTGCATGCTGGCGGATATTGCCGGCTTCATGCGACTGGCCGGGAGCATCAGACTGGTTGGCGGCGGCAGGTTCGAGATCGTCATGATGACGTCTAACCTGGCTGTCGTAAGGCATTATAAAACTTTGATCAGAAACTATTTTTCGGTAGATATAGGGATCGGAGTGGAGCAGGGAAATACCCTGGAGAAAAGCAGCAACTATATTCTTTCCATCGGACCGGAGGACCGCAGTGAACAGATCCTGAGAGAGGCCGGGATCCTGATGGTCAAGGAAGGGATGAACTTTATCAGCGATGGGATCTACGATGGGATCATCAAGACCAAATGCTGCCGGAAGTCATATCTGCGGGGAGCATTTCTGGCATCCGGTACGGTGAGCAACCCGGAAAAAGGCTATCATTTTGAGTTACATACCAGTACGGAGACTCAGGCGAGGGATCTGAGGAAGGTCCTCAACAGTTTTACGGATATCAGTCCGCGGATAGTTGCAAGAAAAAAAGGGTTCGGCGTATATCTGAAGGCACGGGAGCAGATCCGGGATGTGCTGGCGATCATGGGAGCATCCAGTCAGTTTTTTGAATTTGACAACGTGCTTATGATGAAGGATCTCATGTCCAAGACCCACAGAGAAAACAATCTGGATAATGCTAATATCGACAAAGCTCTGAGAGCGGCTGAACAGCAGATCCGATCCATCGAGAGGATCCAGCGGCAGAAAGGGCTTGCTTTTTTATCGCCTAAGCTGCAGGAGACGGCACAGGCTCGTCTCGATC
>OKRW01001125.1_pt1 | contig 24036 bp, 20 predicted proteins | sample 1601151 | NCBI WGS metagenome assembly OKRW01 (sample SAMEA3541471, study PRJEB24748) | human gut metagenome | biome: human gut; feature: human-associated habitat; material: faeces | place: China | collected 2012 | reverse complement strand
TTTAATAAACCAACACTGTGCGCAGACTTTTTACCGCCTGCGAACGTGTCGCACTCACCCAGAAATCCTCCCCGGATTTTTCCCCGTCGCCTTTAGTGTTGGCGATGATGGTATTTACCAGTTTCAAAATATCCTTTTCGCTGCGGAGATAGGCAAAGGGATTGTAGCGCATGGATTTCTTGAAGTTAATCGTGTTCAGCACCTTTATCCTGTACCCGCCACGCTGCAAGAGCTTTCCACACTCCACAAGCACCGTCCCTTTCGGGTCGGTCACAACATAGCTACTGTGCATTTGCATGAGGTTGGGTTTGACGAAAAAGCGGGTCTTGCCGCTGCCGCTTCCTCCAATCACAAGGATATTTTTGTTTCTTGCATACTTTGGCTGCTTCGGTCGGCTGCTCATCATCAGCCGTTCCGTCTGTGTCAGCAGTACGTTGTTTGCAAATACCGGGTCAATGTAGGGCTTTATATCCTCGGCGTTGCCCCAACGGGCAGAGCCGTATTCCACGCCCTTACGGTATTTCTTTGCGTTCTTGCCTTTGGTGTAGACAATCAGCCGGATAAGGATAGCTCCGGCAATGCCTATCAACATATCCACCGGGGAAAAGCTCGGCAGGGGCGACGCAAAAGCAGAAGTAAAGCCGTTCCCGATACATAAGAGCTTGCCGGAAAGGTCTGCGCCGGGGGCAAGCCGTACCGCCTGTGCTGCTTTGTCAAAGAGATACACAAAGAGGATATAGGGCAGATTTGGGATAATCCATTTTTTCAGATTTTGGTTGTTCATCGTTCACGCCCCCTGTCTTTGTTTTTGACCTGTTCCCGCTGCACGTTCAGTGCTGCCGCCTTTTGCCTAAAATCAGACAGCAGCTTTCGGATAGAAGGCTTTTTGTCCTGTGTCAGCTTCTTTGCGGAAAATTCTTGAAAAGCTGCGGTCAGCACGTCCGCGTCCCGTCCTTTGAAAAACACAAGATAGCGGGGCGGGGTTTCCGTTGTGTCCTTTTTCAGCGCAAAGTCGATATGATACTTTTTCGCGGTGCTTTCAAAGGCTTTGATATTTTCCCCTGTGATTTCAATGTTGGAAACGCCTGCGTTCTGCTTCATAAGCTGCTTTAGCGTCTGCTTGCCGTGGGGTGGGCGGTCTGCCTGCTTTTTCATCTGTGAAAGCAGCTTTTTCATAGCCCGTTGCAGCATTTCAGCGGTCAGCTTCCCGGTCTTGATGTAAAGGGCTACGGTTTTCTCGTTTACCTGTTCCTGCATTTCTTCCTCCTTTCATGGGATAGTCGTTTCGGGCAGTCTGCCGCATTAAATCCTTACCCGCAAGCCGTTCAAGTCCTCGGCGCGGATACCTACCAGATACCAGTTTTCGCCGTACTCGATACGGGTCGGCTTCCATTTGCCGCCCGCAAATACTTCCATGCACTCGCCGCAATGCAGACCGCCGTAGTAGTCGGCAAGGTCAAAGCGAATGTCGTAACGGTCGGTCTGCTCGTCAAAAATCAAAGCTCCTGTTTTCTGTGCCATGTGGTAATCCTCCTTTAGATTTTGCCGCTTGCCATATCATGCGACACAAGTGACGTATAGTAATTGCCGATAGTGGACGGAGCATTGAACAACGCCGCCTTTAGATACTGCTTGATATTGCGGATTTTGGTTGTGTTCTCCCGCATACAGTCAAGGACAAAGCGGATATGTTCGCTGTCAAGTTTCATAAATTTGCTTTTTACAAGCTCTGCCGGGTAGTCGTCCCCGGCAACACGGATTGTTTTTCTTCTGGTGCAGACCGTTTCAAGGATAAGGTCAACGATTTCGTCCAACCTGTCCCGGTCAGCCATATCCTGTATGAGAATGTCATAGTCGATATTGTCCTTGATAATTTCCTCATACACGCGGTATGCGTCGTTCCTTTCCGTTCGTTTCTTTTCCGGCGGCTCTGCCGCACCCTCACCGTAAGGCAGGGGATTTAGGGAATGGATAGGAATGGAATGGGTACTTGATAAATCCGTATTTGATTTTTCTTTGTTTGGTAAGTTAGTCTTTGATATATCTTTATTTAATTGCGTTGGATTTTCCGATGTCGGATTACCCGGTATCGGATTTTCCAATATCGGTTTCCCCGGTGTTGGATTTTCCAATCCCGGTGAATGGCTTCCGGGTGACTGCGGCTGCTCATAAATGGTGTATTCAATCGCTGTCATTTTTCCTTTCTCGTCGCGTCCCTGCCGCCTTGTGATATATCCGGCTTTTTCAAGCTCCCATACCGCAGTACGGATAGCGTCGATACTTTCCCGGTTGATGTAGGACAGCCCCGCAAGGGTATAGTCCCAATCCTCCGGCAAGGACAGCATTTGTGATAACAGCCCCTTTGCCTTTAGGGTCAGTTCCTTGTTGCGTAGGTGGTGGTTGCTCATTACGGTATATCCCGTATTGCGCTCCACACGAAAAACAGCCATTGTTTCATCACTCCTTTGCTGCGGATTTGTTACGCAGTAGAACGGTGGTTTTGCGGGTGCAGGGATAAATCCTTGTCTGTGCCAGAAACGCACCCGTAAAGCCGCATATAACAAGAGCTTTTATGCCCCTATTGCGTAACAGTAGGTATAAAAAAAGCGGCGTTCCTGTTCTTCCTGTTTCGGAAGTTAGAAACGCCGCCTGTGCGGTACATTATTCTTATGTTGGGAATGTCAAGTGGTCTTATCCGTAGAACTTTGGAAACGTACTATTTACAGTAAAATTTGCGTTGGACTCTGATTTTTAAAAACCAATCTACGCCCATTTCTACGCCCAAATGACATGAAATTGTGTGATTTTATATGGAGCTTTATGTTTGCACGATTTCAAGAAACCTTGTAACCATGCGGTTTTACGGACTTATATAGGAATATATAGATATATGAAAAAAGGCTAATTTATTACAATACCTAATTTCATCTCTCTATATACGTCCTTTCGATATATTTATTTACAGTATTTTTCAGATACTCTTTAAACAGGCCTTTCCGTTTTTCAGGCCATTCCTGTCCCATATTACCATACACAGCCTGAAATCGCAACTGTGAGGCATTTATTGTTACTGTCAGTCCCTGGACATGATCATCAGAAGCTGCCCGCTTTCATACAGGATCTCTGCGGTTTCTTCCGAAATCTCATTGCTGACGGTCAGGCCACTGTCTTCTACTGTCAGATGATATCCGTTCAGCGGATACTTAAATCCCCTCAGAGTGAGGCCTGTCACATCACCTCCCACAGTAAAGAATGAAACATATTTTCCAAACTGCTCCTCTCTGTGCAGTATGGTTCCGCTTTCTGCAAGTGTGATATAATTCCACTGATCTGCGATCGCAATACGAACGCCCTGTTCCTTACCCATGGAAAGCAGTCCCAGATTCGCCAGCACATGATCCAGCCTTGTGCCGGTAGCTCCCAGGATCAGGATATCCTTTGCACCCTTGCGGATCATCTGGTTTACCGCAGACTGTGTATCCGAATCATCCTTCTCTGGCTTCAGCCTGATGATCTCCGGTCCCTTCAGGCTTTCCATATATTTTTGGCCTTCTTCGGAAAGACTGTCAAAATCCCCAATTGCAAGATCCGGAATAAATTCCCGGTTTTTCATAAACCATTCCATCCCCTTATCTGCAGCAACAAGAGTGATTTTCTCTCCTCGGCTTTCTTCTATTCTTTTTTTTAAAAAATCGAGGGCAAAACCATTCTGGATATTGCCCCCGCTGATTATTATTGTATCGATCATTTTCAGTCCAGCTCTTTTTTGATATTGTGGATTTTTTCTGTAATGTGTCTTACATTGGCTGCCACATCGCCCTTAAATACCCAGGAACCTGCGACCATGAGGTTTGCACCGGCACGCATAACAGTCTCCAGTGTATCATCATTGATACCACCATCTACCTGGATATCAACATCCAGCTCTTCTTCATCAATAAGCTCACGAAGCTCCTGGATCTTCTCCGTGCATTCGTCCATGTATTTCTGTCCGCCAAATCCTGGCTGAACAGTCATTATCAGCACCATATCTACATCTTCAAGAAGATGGCTGATGTCATTTACCGGTGTGGATGGCTTGATCGAAACTGCCGCCTTTACCCCTGCTGCCCTGATCTGCTCCAGTGTACGCTCCAGATCCTCACATGCCTCCGCATGTACAGTAATGGAATCTGCTCCGCATTCTACAAAATCGCGGATATATCTTTCCGGTTCTGTTACCATCAAATGTACGTCGAAAAACATGTTGGATTCTTTCCGGATCGATTTGATCACCGGCATTCCAAAAGAAATGCTGGGAACAAAATCTCCATCCATAACATCAATATGCAGATATTCAACGCCTTCCTTTTCCAGAATTTTGATCTGTTCTCCCAGTCTGTTAAAATCTGCTGATAAGATCGACGGGCACAATCGGTATTCCATGACTCAGTATCTCCTTTTCTCTTTTAATTCCTGGTGCAGCTCCAGATAATCTTCATATCGGAGTCTGCTGATCTCATTGTTCTCAAGGGCTTCCTTAACAGCGCAGCCCGGTTCATGTATGTGACGGCACCCCTGAAAGCGGCACTGTCCTTCATATCTTCGGAACTCCGGAAAGTAATCCTTCAGTTCCTGCTCCTCCATATTTTCAATATATAAGGAGGAAAATCCCGGCGTATCCACAAGGAATGTATCCTGTGCCACCGGTATGATCTGTGCATGGCGCGTAGTATGTTTTCCCCGTTTCAGCTTACGGCTGATCTCACCGGTTTCCATCTCCACTTCTTCCTGAAGGGAATTCGTAAGAGAAGATTTTCCCACGCCGGATGGGCCGGCAACCACAGTTGTCCTGCCCTGAAGCACTTCTTCGATCTCGTCGAGTCCTTCTCCCTTCAGGGCACTTGACAGGATCACCTGATAGCCGCAGCTCTGGTATGTTTCATAGAGAAATTCCAGCTCTTCCGTTGTTGCCAGATCTTTTTTGTTAAAACAGATGACTGCCGGAACACCTTCCCTCTCCATCATAATGAGGAAACGATCCAGAAGCATGAAGTTCGGCTTCGGATTATCCATGGCAAAGATCACCAGTGCCTGATCTACATTGGCCACAGCCGGACGGATCAGAGAATTCTTCCGCTTGTGGATCTCCGTCACACTTCCCTCCAGTTCCTTTTCATCCAGAACTGTAATGTCCACATTGTCACCTACCAGAGGCTTGAATTTATCCTTACGGAAAATTCCCTTGGCTCTGCATTCATATGTATTACCGTCTTCTGCATATACGTAGTAGAATCCGGCAATACCTTTGATTATCTTTCCCTGCATGATCACTCAGCTTTCTTGAATGTAACCGTGTAGGTTCCAAGCTGCTGATAATCCCCGTCTACCTCTTCATAGAGATAGATGGTTCCTGAGGTAACGCCCTCAGCACCTGAGATATCAAGCTGATACGGGAAGCTGATATTCTGTCCGTCGATGATGGTGGATGCCTTAGGCTCACCGTTTACGTCCTGGATCAGTTCCAGACGGATCGCGCCTCCATTGTAACCGGACGGGGTATCCAGTGTCTGTGTACATTTCCAGCCTGTGTTTGCATTGACATCTGCTGTAGATGTAGTTGTGGATACTGTGCTGTCCGCAGATGCTGTGCTGTCTGTAGATGCTGTACTGTCTGTAGATGCTGTACTATCTGCAGATGCTGCGCTGTCTGTAGATGGAGCCTTGTCACCGGAGCTGATGGTAATGCTGATCGGCTGATCCGGGTCTGCTGCCGCATAGGCTTCCGGATCCTGTGCGATAACTGTACCTGCAGCTTCTGTACTCTGCTGTTCTGTTATCTGGATATCAATAAATTTCCCTAAAGTAGTAAGCGCATCATCCTTGGTCATTCCTACAACACTCGGAACCTCAGCATTATCGCCATAATCAACCCCTCGACTGACTGTCAGTGTTACAGAAGAGCTTGCCTGCACAGAAGTACCTGCTGCCGGTTCGACATTGTAAACATATCCCGGATCTACCAGTGCATATCCGTTGTCATCTGTGTCGCTGTATTCTTTCTGGACATTTACCTGAAGTCCAAGATCTTCCAGAGTCTGCTGTGCATCGATTCCTGTACGTCCATCCAGATCTGGGATCGTAACCTGTGCTGTTCCGGTGCTTACCCAGTATTTCACAGTTGTATTGGCTTCAACCTGTGTTCCCGCAGCTGTCTCCTGACGGGAGATCCTGCCTTTTTCCTGATCGGATGCCTCCTCACCGGCCATCTGGACACCCAGATGTGCATCGTTTGCAAGTGTTTTAGCCTCTTCCTCTGTCTTGCCTACAAGATCAGGAACAGTTGCCAGACCGTCAGCTGCTGATTCCTGCTTCGCTTCTGCCTTGCTGCTGTCTGCAGCTCCGCTGCTGCCGGTTCCAAACAGTCCTGCGGCACGTCCAAGCACTACCACAAGAACGATCAGAAGGACTGCACCTCCGATCAGTGCCGCAATCGTCAGGCCTCTTCCGGAACCATGATACTTCTTTTTCTTTCCGGATCTATGCTCGGATCTCGGTCTGTATTCTTCCTCTGCATCATCGTAATCGTTATCGTCGTATTTTTCTTCCTCAAGTGCGGTGATCTCCGGTTTTGTGATCTGCTTCGGTGTATGTTTGATCTCACCAAGCTCTTCTTCTGAGATCACAACCGTCTTGGCATCGTTGTCAACTGTAGTAAGCCTTACAAAATCACCCTGGGGATCGATCAGAGAATGCTTCAGGTCTGCGATCACATCCTCCATACGGCTGTAACGACGATCTACACTTTTCTGTGTACATTTCAGAATGATCTGCTCCAGACTGTACGGAAGGTCCGGTGTATAAACACTTGGCGGAACCATCTCTTCCTGCAGATGCTTGATAGCGATCGCCACAGTGGTATCTCCGTCAAAAGGAACTCTTCCTGTGACCATCTCATACAGTGTGATTCCAAGAGAATAGATATCGCTCTTCTCATCGCTGTATCCGCCTCTCACCTGCTCAGGTGAGCTGTAATGTACAGATCCCATTACATTGGAGCTGATCGTATTGGAAGATGCAGCTCTGGCAATTCCAAAGTCTGTCACCTTTACTTTACCATCTGTGGAAATAATAATATTCTGAGGTTTCACATCTCTGTGAACGATACCATGGCTGTGTGCCGCCTCCAGACCCATAGAAACCTGGATTGCGATACTTGTAGCCTCTTTAATGGAAAGCTTTCCCTTCTTGGAGATGTATTCCTTCAGAGTGATACCCTCGATCAGTTCCATAACAATGTAATAAACACCGCCGTCATCTCCTACGTCAAATACATTGACGATATTCGGATGTGTAAGACCAGCTGCCGCCTGGGCCTCACTTCTGAATTTCTTTATAAACGTGGTGTCTTCCCGAAACTCCGGTTTCAGGACCTTCACTGCAACAAAACGGTTCAGCTTATGGTCCATAGCCTTATAGACATCTGCCATTCCGCCAGTTCCGATTTTTCCTACGATCTCATAGCGCTCGGCTATGATCATTCCCGTCTTCAACATGCTTCCACCTCATTCGTGAATGGCTCTACCAGTACGACTGCAATATTATCCTTACCACCATTCTGATTTGCTTCCCGAAGGAGCGCACTGCCCTTCTGATCAATATCTGCTTCCGGATCGGATATGATCTCCTGGATCTTCTCATCTTCAACCATATTGCTGAGACCGTCTGAACACATCAGGATCGTACATCCTTTTTCAAGTTTCAGATCAAAGAAATCCACATCCACCGTTTTCTCTGCGCCAAGTGCCCTTGTAATGATGTTCTTATCCGGATGATTCCGTGCTTCCGCTTCGCTGATCTCGCCCATTCTCACCATTTCCTGTACCAGGGAATGATCTCTGGTGACCTGGCGGATCCCGTCCTGGATCACATATAAACGGCTGTCACCCACATTGGCTACATAGGCATACTGATCTACAATAGTCGCCACCACCATAGTGGTTCCCATGCCCCGGAGGTTTTCGTCTTCCTGCGCACGGTTTCTGATCTCCGTGTTCGCAGCTTCGATCGCATGACGAATAACCTTCACAGGATTGTAATCCGCATCTTCACGGATTTCATCCACAAGGATCCGTACTGCATGTGAGGATGCATAGTCACCGGCGTTATGTCCGCCCATTCCGTCCGCGACTGTGAAAAGATTAGGCAGATTTCCAACCGGACCTTCAGATGCAAACACGTAATCCTGATTCATCTTCCGCTTCTGCCCTACATCAGTAGCTGAGTATATCCTCATGTCACTTCTCGCTTTCTGTTTTTTCCATGTAACTTTTTCTTAGCTGTCCACAGGCACCGTCGATATCGCTGCCCATTTCCCTTCTAATAGTAACATTAATTCCGTATTTTTCAAGTTTTATTTTGAAATTCTCCACAGCCTGTCGAGTAGACCTCACATAGGAGCGTTCCTTGATGGGATTGACCGGAATCAGATTTACATGGCAATTGATGCCTTTTATACGACCTGCCAGCTGTCTCGCATCTTCTTCACTGTCGTTGACGCCGGCTACAAGACTGTACTCAAAGGTGATCCTTCGGCCTGTTTTGTCAAAATAATTTCTGCAGGCATCCAGAACCTCATCCATGGAATACTTATTCGCGATCGGCATCAGTTCCTGTCGTTTTTCATCATTTGGAGCATGAAGGGAAAGTGCCAGAGTGATCTGAAGCTTTTCTTCAGCCAGATCATACATCTTCGGCACGATCCCACAGGTAGAAACCGTCACATTTCTCTGACTGATCCCAAGACCGTTTTCGTCGGTAAGGATCCGGACAAAACGGACAAGATTGTCATAATTATCCATCGGCTCACCGGTTCCCATCACAACTACATTGGCCACACGTTCGCCGGTATCTGCCTGGATACGGTAAATCTGATCCAGCATCTCGGACGGTTTCAGGCATCTGGTCAGTCCTCCGATGGTAGATGCACAGAATCTGCATCCCATACGGCAGCCCACCTGAGAAGAAATGCACACAGAATTTCCGTGGTGATACCGCATGAGAACACTCTCGATCACATTTCCATCTTCCAGCTGGAACAGATATTTTCTGGTTCCGTCAATTTTTGAGATCCTTACATCTGCCTGGGTCAGTGCTGTGATCGGATAAGCCGAAAGCTTTTCCCTGAGGCTTTTGGAAAGATTTGTCATTTCATCCCAGGAGGTAACCAGCTGCTGGTGAAGCCATGCATAGATCTGTTTCGCCCGGAAAGGCTTTTCACCGATCTTTGTCATGAATTCCTTCAATTCCTCCATGGTCATGGATTTTACATCTGTCATTTTCTGCTATTTCCTTCTGAATCTGGCAATAAAGAATCCATCTGTCTTATGTATTCCCGGCAGAAGCTGCAGATAGCCAAGCTTCGTGGATTTACAGTGCAGTTCCTCCGGAATATACGGATCCAGGCTTTCCAGCCGGTACGGATAATTCTTTAAAAACCATAATACATTTTCTTCGTTTTCTTCCCGGGCAATGGTACATGTGCTGAAGATCAGCGTTCCATCCGGTTTCACATACTTTGCAGCCTTATCCAGGATCATTCTCTGGAGCATTACGATCTCTTCCTGTTTCTGCGGAGTTGCCCGGTATTTGATTTCCGGTTTCTTGCCGATAACTCCATAACCGGAGCACGGTACATCCGCGATCACAATATCCGCAGCCTGTTCGGAATCCGGATCATATACCGTTGCATCCTGAACTCTGGCTTCCACATTGATCACTCCGGTCCTGTGGATGTTTTCTTTGATAAGATCTGCCTTATACTGACTTACATCTCTGGCATCCACATTTCCGTAATCCCCCATTTTGTCTGCCGCATGGATGCTTTTTCCACCTGGTGCAGCGCACATGTCGATGATATGGTCACCTTTTTTCGGACTTGCAGCTTCCGCTACAAGCATAGAGCTTACATCCTGCACCAGGATCTTTCCCTGAAGGAAGGTCTCAAGTGTCAAAATATGATTGTAATCGGAAATCTTCAGTGCATAGGGAAGATAAGGAGCCTGTTCTACTGTCACTCCCTGAGACTTCAAACTGGTGACGATTTCTCTCAGAGACGCCTTATGAGTACGGCACCGTACTGTGATCGGTCTTTCTGTCAGAAAATCCTCCAGGATCTTCTCCGTAGTCTTCACTCCGTAGGCTGCTTTCCATTTTTCTACCAGATATTCCGGCATGGAATATTTCACAGAAAGATAACGGACTTCGTTTTCTTCCCTGGAAGGAAGCTCCAGATCACCGATCTCTCTTGCGATCGTACGGAGCACCCCGTTGACAAAGGGCTTTAGATTATAAAAGCCTTTTCGCTGTGCCAGCTTTACCGCTTCATTGCATACTGCACTGTCCGGAACACTGTCCATAAATTTCAGCTGATATACCGCACTTCTCAGGATCTCACGGATCTGCGGTTTCATCTTGTTTACAGAAACCTTGGAAAAAGAATCGATGACATAATCAATATAGATCCTGTATTCCAGGGTTCCCTCACATACTCTTGTAATAAAGCTACGTTCCTGTTTCGGAAGAAACTGATATTTGGAAAGCGCATTCCGGATCGCAATATGGCTGTGCTCACCCTCCTCCTCGATCTGTAACAGGATCTCAAGGATCAGTTCTCTGGTATTTACTCCGCTGCTAATCACGATCTCTACCTCCTGCAAGGATAATCAGTCTCAGAAGCTGCAGAATAGATGCCGCCAGAGCTGCTACATAGGTAAGCGCTGCCGCTGTAAGTACTTTTCTTGCACCCTTTTTTTCATCTGCACCTAAGATACCTGTACTTTCCAGCATTTTAAGCGCTCTGGAAGACGCATTGATCTCAACCGGAAGTGTCACCAGCTGAAACAGTACTGCCAGTGAAAACAAAACAATTCCCAGAGTTACCAGCGGATCAATGGAAAAGATCAGTCCTGCGATAAACAACGGCCACGAAAGCTGGGAACCAATATTTGCGGCAGGTACAATGGCTGAACGGATATTCAGTGGTGCATAATTGATCGCATCCTGGATCGCATGGCCACATTCATGTGCTGCCACCCCCACAGCCGCCAGAGAATTTCTTCCATAAATATCTTCTGAAAGGGAAACCGTTTTCGTTCTCGGATCATAGTGATCCGTAAGACTTCCGCGGATCGGAACCACCTGTACGTCTGTGATCCCAGCCGCTCTCAGGATCCTCTGTGCAGCTTCCGCACCGGTGATACCTGAATGACTCCGGACCTTTTTATAGACTGCAAAGGTACTGCGCAGCTTCGCGGATGCCGCAAGAGAAAGAAGCATTCCGATCACGAGCAAAAGAATCGTGGGGTCCATTCCCCATCCGTAATAACCATATCCGTACATAACTCATCACTCCCTGGAATCTCTGAACATGTCTCCTGGTTTCAACTGATATCCCCGAAGGAACGCATCCGCTTCCATGCGTTTTTTGCCTTCCAGCTGCACTTCATGGAGCACGAGTACCTTCTGGCCGCATGCTACCTGGATTCCTCCTTTGTCAGCGGCTATCACAGTTCCCGGTGCTTCCTGTGCCTGTTTTTCCAGAACAGAGCTCTTCCAGACCTTCAATGTTTTTCCATTGATAAAGGTAAAAGCGCTTGGCCATGGATCAAGGCCTCTTACCAGACGCTCCAGTTCTTCCGCATTTTTGCTGAAATCCAGAAGCCCCATTTTTTTGGAGATCATGGCAGCATATGGTGTTGGACTCTCCTCCGGCTGTTTCTCGCGGGTTGCAGTTCCGTCAAAAATGGACGGTAAAGTCTGTACCAGAAGCTCTGCACCTGCCTGTGCGAGCTTATCAAACAAGCTTCCACCTGTCTCATCTTTGGCAAGCGGAACCACGATCCTGGAAATCATATCACCGGTATCCAGACCGGTTCCCATCTGCATAATAGTAACGCCGGATTCTTTTTCACCGTCGATCACCGCCTGCTGGATCGGTGCAGCTCCACGATATTTAGGAAGCAGAGACGCATGGATATTGATACATCCGAATCTCGGCATATCCAGGATGCTCTTTGGAATGATCTGCCCGAATGCCGCAACAATGATGATGTCCGGTGCAAGATTTTTCAGTTCTTCCACAAATTCAGGATCTCTTACCTTCACCGGCTGCAGTACCGGGATCCCGTGTTTCAGTGCTTCTTCTTTTACAGGAGTAGGCATCATAGTTTTACCTCTGCCCTTCGGTTTGTCCGGCTGTGTGATCACAGCCTCCACTTCATATCCGTTCTCTACCAGTGCTGCAAGAGGCGCCACCGCAAAGTCCGGAGTTCCCATATAAATAATCTTCATAGTATCCCGCCTTTAGTCTTCTTCATCATAAGTTACCTTGTGAAGTTCTCCCTCCACAAGTTCTGTATACATTTTTCCATCCAGATGGTCAATCTCATGACAGAACGCTCTTGCCAGAAGGCCCTCTCCCTCGTAGATCTGTTCGTCCATATTTACATCAAGTGCTTTTACCTTCACATAGTTCGGACGTGTTACCTGTCCTGCCATTCCCGGAACGCTCAGACATCCCTCGTCACCGGTCTGCTCGCCGCTTGTCTCAAGGATCTCCGGATTGATCAGCACGATCGGGCCCTCACCTACGTCGATGACAACGATACGTTTCAGGATTCCTACCTGTGGTGCAGCGAGGCCAACACCCATTGCATCATACATGGTATCCAGCATATCTGTGATCAGTTCCCCGATCCTCGGTGTCATTTTGTCTACTGTCCGGGATTTTTTTGTCAGTACAGAATCCCCCTGTACACGGATTGTTCTAAGTGCCATTTTTCTTCTCCTTTAATTCATATCAAATTGAATGTATATTTTCCGGAATCCGGAATTTATCTCTATATATTTCTCCAGCTTCTCTCTGACTGCTGTGAGAAAACAGATATCCCTGTGCTTCAGATGGATCACCTGACGATAAACATCCTTTACCTTACCTACCGATGCAGCTGCAGGTCCGATCATGTGAAGCTCTTCCTTCGGACTTACCCTGCGGATAAAAACTTCTATATAATACATGGCATTTTTCAGAAGTTCTTCATCCTGGCAGGCGCCAAAAACAGTCATCATATGGGCTGCCGGCGGATAGTCCAGAAGCATCCGATACCCCATTTCTTCTTTATAAAATTTCTTATAATCCTGAATAGCCGCAGCCTGGATACTGTAATGCTCCGGCTGATATGTCTGGATTACCGCCTGCCCCGGCCGATTCCCTCTGCCGGAACGTCCAACTGCCTGAGTCAGAAGCTGGAATGTACGCTCCCCGCAGTGATAGTCATCCATATTCAGCGAAAGATCTGCTGCAATCACTCCTACCAGAGTCACATTCGGAAAATCATGTCCCTTGACGATCATCTGGGTCCCCACCAGAATATCTGCCTCATGCTTTGCAAAAGAAGCCAGGATCTTCTCATAGCTGTCCTTGGTCCTTGTGGTATCAAAATCCATTCGAAGTACCCTGGCTTTCGGGAATTCTTTTTCAATGACCTTCTCGATCTGCTGGGTTCCTGCCTTAAATCCACCAATGTGCAGTGAACCACAGGACGGACAGATTTCCGGTTTCACAGTCTCATAGCCGCAATAATGACAGATCAGACGATTGCCATTGTGTTCACTTAGAGATACATCACAGTGGGGACATTTCATAACGTGACCGCAGGCTCTGCAGGAAACAAAGCCCGCATATCCTCTCCGGTTCAGAAACAGCATGGCCTGTTCTCTTCTTTCAAGGACCTGCTCCAGATCCCTCTTCAGCTCCAGACTCAGTACCGAGCGGTTTCCTTTCTTTAATTCTTCCCGAAGATCCACGATTGATACCTGTGGAAGAGGCCTTTCCTCATAACGTGCGTTTAACTTTACCAGAAGATATTCTCCGTCACAGGCATGACTGTAGGCTTCCAATGACGGAGTGGCTGATCCCATGACCACACGGGCATGTTCCATTCGTGCCCTCTCAATGGCAGTCTCACGTGCATGGTACCTTGGCGTATTCTCACTTTTGTAGGTGGGTTCATGCTCTTCGTCGATAACGATCAGTCCCAGATCTGAAAACGGTGTGAACAGTGCGGATCTGGGTCCTACCATCACCTGGATCTCACCACGTTTTGCTCTTTTGAACTGATCATAACGTTCTCCCTGGGAAAGTCTGGAGTTCAGAACCGAAACCTTATCTCCGAACATGGCATAAAAGCGCCTGACTGTCTGATAAGTAAGCGCGATCTCAGGGATCAGCACGATCGCCTGTTTTCCCTCCTCCAGTACCTTCTGGATTAGGCGCATATAAACCTGGGTCTTTCCACTTCCGGTCACTCCGAAAAGAAGTGCAGGCCTTGGGTCCGGCTCCTGCCATTCCCGAAAGATCTGCTCTGCCGCCAAAAGCTGTTCCTGGTTCAGACTCAGTTCCATGTTCTCCTTCACCAGGCCGAGCCCCTCGGGAATGCGATACATTTCCTGACTTTCAATAGTTATCAGACCTTTTTTCTCAAAAAAATCAAGAACGGAAATGCCGGCTCCAAGCTCTTTGGAGGCATAGGTATAATCTAGGCTCCCGGCCTCCAGGATTGCCCGAAGGAACCGCTCACGTGCTTTAAAGCGGCTGCCTTCCAGCTTGCCAAGAAGTGCCTGCCCCTCTTCCTTTTTCCCTGTAAAAAGGATCAGTCTTTTCTCTTTTGCACGGACCTTGTCTTTTACAGGCAGAACTGTTTTCAGTGCCTGGATCATGGTGGAGCCATAGGTCTCCTTCATCCAGGCCGCAAGTGCGATCAGCCGGGATTCTGTTGTCTCACTGTCTGTGGACACTCCCCGAATCTCCTTGAGCTTTGACGCATCATATTTTGCCGTTCCGGAGATCCCGGTCACATAGCCTTTCCGAAGGGTATTTCCCTTTCCGAAGGGCACTGTGACCACAACTCCAGGTTTTATTGCCTGCACTAGTTCCTCAGGTACACGATACTGAAAATCCCGGTCCAGCTTTTCATGGGAAATATCAATGATCACATCTGCATAGATCATCCATTTACGCTTTCTGATCTTCTTCCAGGATCTCCCGGATCAGTACACGCTCATCCATGGGATATTTCTTACCCTTGATCTCCTGATAATCCTCATGGCCCTTTCCGGCAAGGACGATGATATCTCCCGGCTCACCGTGATGGATCGCGTAGGCGATCGCCTCTTTACGATCCGGGATTTCTACATATTTTCCATCTGTTTTTGCCATTCCGATCTTAATATCATCGATGATGGCCTGTGGATCCTCATCTCGCGGATTATCTGAAGTAATGATGGTCAGATCTGCCATCTTTCCTGAAACCTCACCCATCTCATAACGGCGCAGCTTGGAACGGTTTCCGCCACAGCCAAACAGGCATACCAGTCTGTGCGGATCATATTCCTTCAGTGTTCCGAGAAGGCTCTCCAGCGCCATGGCATTATGTGCGTAATCAATCATCAGTGTGAATTCGTCAGATACCTTGATCATCTCAATACGGCCTTTGACCCTGGCCACCTTCAGAGCTTTGATGATATTCTCCTCGGATACCTTAAAATGGCGGCAGATGGCAATGGCAGTCAGAGAATTGTAAATGCTGAACTTACCTGGAATATCGATCTCCACAGGAAAATCCATAAGTCCCTTAACATGATAGGAAATTCCCAGATAGCCCTTTCTTCCAACGAGTCTGGCGTCCTCTGCACGGAGATCTGCTTTTTCGGAAAATCCATAGGTTTCAAGTTTACAGGTGTGGCCTTCGATAATGCGGTCAAAGTGTTCATCGTCACGATTTACGATACCAACCTTACACTGTCTGAGAAGCATGGATTTGCAGTGCAGATAATCATCAAAGTCCTTGTGCTCATTCGGTCCGATATGATCTGGTTCAATATTTGTGAAAATTCCAAAATCAAACACAAATCCCTGGGTTCTGTGAAGCATCAGTCCCTGTGAGGAAACCTCCATAACGACCGCATCGCAGCCTGCTTCTACCATATCATGAAAATATTTCTGTACCATATAGGATTCCGGTGTCGTGTTGGCTGCCGGGATATGCTTCTCCCCGATAACAGCCTCGATGGTTCCGATCAGACCAACCTTATATCCGGCATTCTCAAGGATCGATTTCACCATATAGGTTGTAGTTGTTTTTCCTTTAGTTCCGGTGATACCGATGGTTTTGAGCTTTTCTGCCGGATGTCCGAACCATGCTGCTGAAATAAAGGCCATGGCGTAACGGGTATCCTCTACCTGGATCACTGTCACATCCTCCGGTGCCTCCACCGCTTCTTCCACGATGAGTGTCTTCGCACCCTTTGCCACAACATCAGGTATAAATTTATGTCCATCCACGACCGCACCTCTGATGCAGATAAAAAGGCTCCCTTCTTCTACTTTACGGGAATCATATACAACAGAAGAAACCTCCTGCTCTGTACTTCCCTGAAGGCATTTGTATTCAAGATGTTCCAATAAGGATAAAAGATTCATTTTTCTCCTCCATCTTCCCTTTTTCCGGTCTGACGGGCAGCACACCGGAGGCGGGAAATATACTGTTCTTATTTTCTGTACATACCATATAGAATAGCACACCTCCCCCCTGTTTTCAACGTTTCTTTGAGGTACGGTCGCCTTGTAAAATATCAGCTTGTTACTGTTCACTCCGTTCTCAGTAACATCAGCTTTTTCCATAAATATCCGCATATTTTTTCCGGAGCCAGATGCTGCCCAGCACAGTCACCAAAGCTGTCACTGCCAGAAGCGTCCACAAATCCCTCCTGGTATCATCTCCGGTCTTCGGATGTGTGGACGCAGTTCTTGCCATCTGTATCTGACCGGAAGCCGGACCCTGGTCATCCCCCTGCAAAGGCAGCCCTTCTTCCGGCGTAATAGCCACCTCTCCTTTTACCATGACAGAAGCGGAGGCCTCCATCAATCGCTCTCCGGTTTCCTGGCTTGTAACCGTCACCTGGTTAAAAAGCTTCTGATCCGCTGTTTTTCCCGGGATCTTCACCACAGCCTGAAGAGAAACTGCCTCTCCCGGCGGGATCTGTTGGATCATTGCCTTTGTACGGCTGCTGTTGAGCGTTACACCTTCCTGCTCCAGAAACTGTGCATGGATCCCTGCTGCCTGAAAGCGCTCCGTTCCCACAACCGAATGAAGCGTTTTTTCACCGGTATTCACGATACAGATCTGATAGGTCACAGTCTCACCCGGTGCAGCGGTTTCTTTGTCTGCAGTTTTCTTTACAGAAAGATCCGCCTTCAGTGCCTCCAGACCATTTATAGTGGAGGCGTTCTTCCGGATCACTTCATCCACTCTGTCCTTCACCCTGGCCTCTGCTTCCACCTGGTGCTCCAGATCTTTTTCCTGTTCATCCAGAAGCGGCGCCTGTACATAAAAGCTCCTGCTCTCTCCGGCTTTTAATTCTGCAAATTCCGCCACAGCCCCTTCTGTTAGAAGGCCTTCTGCATCTTCCCACAGCTGCCGGATCTTAGGGCATGAAAGGCTGCTGATCAGACGGATATCTGCAAGATCCAGCTTTCCGGTATTGGCTATCTCTACCTGATAACGGATGGTCTGCCCTGCTTTCATTTTTTTATTCTGTGCAATTACCGACAATTCCATATCAGCCTCAGCAGCCTCCACGTCCAGCATAGGCGAGATTCCCTCTGCGATCACCAGCTCTTCCCCGTTTTCTTCTGTCATGAGAAAGGTTCCCGCACCGGTACAGTCCTTCTGAAGCGGTTCCTCCTGAGTCACAGGATAACTGCTTTTCTCTGCCGGAAAACGGTATTCCTGCCGCAGGATCAGCGGGATACGGAAAAAAATCTCATCCTGCCCGTTCTGCTCCACGTTCAGCACGCTTTCCAGCTTTGTGATCTCTGTAGCTTCACCGCTCTGACTCCTTACAGAAATCTGCTGTGCAGCCATATTTTTCGGGACAGAATCCGTTTCCGGAACAAAATACTCCGAAATATACGTGACCAGCGTCAGCTTTTGCGTCTCCTCAGACTCACCTTCCTCTTCATTCCCTACATTTTCCCCTCCGGTCGACGTTCCTTCCGGTGTGAGCGGACCCGTTTTCTCCTGCTCTTCATCCTCCGGCTGTACTGTTTCCCCGGATGCCAGCTGCTCCACGTGCTCATATCCTTCCTCCATTTCTATTCCGATTCCTTCCACAACCTTATCCACCGGCAATTCCTGTTCTGCCTTCTCTTCCTGCTGCAAGTCATCCTCATCCTTTGGAAGTTCCTGTTCTGGCTCTTCTTCCTGCTGCAAGTCATCCTCCGGCAGCTCCTGCTCTGGCTCCTTTTCCTGCTGCCAATCATCCTCCGGCAGCTCCTGCTCTGGCTCCTTTTCCTGCTGCCAATCATCCTCTGGCAGCTCCTGCTCTATCTCTTCTTCCTGCTCCACCGATGGATCTTCAATCTTCTGAAGTTCATCGTCCCATTTCTCATTTTTCTCCTTATCCTCCGAAAACCTTCTCCCGGACAGCCATTCATTCAGGCCGCGAATCCGGATCCCAAGCTCCGCCTGTCCGGATTCTATGTCTTTCCAGAACACACTCTGATCGATAAACGGTGCCTGTCCCGGCAAAAAATCTGCTCCCAAAGTCAGCTCCGGTTCTATTGTTCCTCCCAGCATGGCTCCTGCCAGCACTGTCACAATTCCGACTTTCTTCATCTGTTTCCATATTCTGTTTTTCATGGCTCTTCCTCATTTCTGCCTGATCTGGCATTTCTTATACACATGTTTTTTTTACAGAAACTTACTTTTCCACAGACAAAGGCATCCCTCCCCGGCAAATGGTGCATGATCAATATTTTTTTCGATAAAATAAAATGGATTTCTGCATCGAAACGATGCGTGAACAGATCCCGCAGAATGCAGGATCAAGACTTTTTCAATGTATCACATTTTCAGACCATGCGCAACCGGATATAAAAATTATAAAGTTTGTTTAAACTTTCTTTATAAATTTTCCATTTCTTTTAGATTAACGACATATTTTAAACATATTTTCTCTATATAATAGGTGTTGGATAGATGAAAAACCACTCTCTATCTCCCCCCTCAAAAAATAGTAGGAATCAAACCGTCTGACTGGATCAGGCGGTTTTTCCTCTCTCGGAAAACACTCGATTTTCTATTGCATTTCCCACATAGGTCTTTTATAATAAAATATAATACTCGTGCATCGTTTTCGATGTACTCGTTACTGAATACAGTAACTGATTTCATTCCAATTTTTAAGAGAAACGAGGTATTTCCTATGAGCGAAAAAACCGTAGTAGTTGCATTAGGCCACCGGGCACTTGGCACCACACTTCCAGAGCAAAAAACAGCTACAAAACTCGCAGCGAAGGTAATCGCAGATCTGGTAGAGGAGGGAACCCGCGTAGTGATCTCCCACAGCAACGGTCCGCAGGTAGGGATGATCCACACCGCAATGAATGAATTCGGTAAGGCACATCCTGATTATACATTTGCACCAATGTCCGTATGTTCCGCCATGAGCCAGGGTTATATCGGCTATGACCTTCAGAACGCCATCCGTGCTGAGCTTATCTCCAGAGGGATCTACAAACCGGTCAGCACAGTTCTGACACAGGTTGTCATCGATCCATACGATGAAGCATTTGCAGAGCCGGAGAAGATCATTGGACGTGTTCTTAACGCAGAAGAGGCCGAGGCTGAAGAAGAAAAAGGAAACTTTGTCACAAAGGTGGGCGAGGGCCAGTACAGACGTATCCTTGCAGCACCGAAGCCACAGAAGATCGTAGAGATTGAAACCGTAAAGGTCCTCTCTGCAGCAGAGCAGATCGTCATTGCTGCAGGTGGCGGCGGAATCCCGGTTCTTGAGCAGGGAACTCAGCTGAATGGTGCCAGCGCCATCATCGAGAAAGACCTGGCAGCAGGACTTCTTGCAGAAGAACTGAACGCTGACACTCTGATGATCCTTACAAGCGTCGAGAAAGTAAGCCTTGACCATAATACGGATCACGAATCTTATCTGGATACTATTTCCACAGAAGATGCCAAGAAATATATTGCCGGCAAACAGTTTGCGGCAGGCTCCATGCTTCCTAAGATCGAAGCAGGTGTTTCCTTCGTGGAGAAGGGAACCGGACGCCGTACCATCATCACAGACATGGCCCATGCAAAAGACGGCTACCGTGAGAAGACCGGAACTATCATTAAATGATCATTTTACGGACTCAGAATACAAAGTGAACTATAAAACTTCACTTTACATAAAAATATCCCGCAGACGGCTGCTGGTCTTACCGGCAGCTCTGCGGGATATTTTTATACTGTCTGGCTCCACATCCGATCACTGTTCCACAGTTGATCGGACAGCCAGAATTTACATAGATTTTCGCTCAGCGATCTCAGCCATCTTCGCCTCATTCAGGCGAGTATCTCCATGGACACGGCTGTAGGAAAGATATCCGTTCATACGGTCGATCTTGGTCAGATTTCTGGAACCGCAGACAGGGCATACATCCATCTCCAGTTCCTCATGACCACAATCGTCACAGTATGCAAGAGAAAGGTTCACTCCCTCATAATATCCCAGATCCATGGCTCTGCGGATCAGTGTACGGATAGCTTCCTTATTGTAGCCGATCGGATAACGTACATACTGAATCTTACCGCCATTGCAGAGCTCCCAGAAACGTCCCTCCAGATCCTGTTTCTCGATCGGAGTCACATCCTCTGTTACATGGCAGTGGAAGCTGTTGCTCACATATGGTCTGTCAGAAACGCCCTCAATGATTCCATACATCTTACGGAACTGCTCTACCTGCAGGCCACAAAGACTCTCTGCCGGTGTTCCGTAGATCGCATAAAGATAACCATCTTCCTTCTTGTACTGATTTACCTTGTCATTGATATATTTCAGGACCTCCAGAGCAAACGCCCCATCCTCGGCAATGGATTTGCCATTGTAAAGTTCCTGAAGCTCATTTAACGCTGTGATACCGAAGGAAGCTGTCATAGGCTTCAGAATCTTGCCAATCTTTTCATTCGGTTTCAGATGTCCACCGTAAAATCCTCCCTCACAATATGCCAGCGGGTTGGTTGACGCACGCATCTGTCCCAGATAATCATAGGTACGGATATGCAGATTACGGATCATCTCAAGATAGAAATCCAGCACTTCGTAGAAATCCCTGCTCTCTGCTCTGGCTTTGGCAAGGATCATTGGAAGATGAAGGCTTACCGCACCGATGTTAAATCTTCCCACAAACACAGGAACATCCTTATCATCTGCCGGATACATACCGCCTCTCTCGTACCAGGGGCTTAAGAACGCACGACATCCCATAGGACTTATAACCTTTCCATACTGCTTGTACATACTGGAAATATATCCTTTTCCGGACATAGAAAGCCAGTCCGGATACATTGTCTTGGCAGAGCAGTCAACGCCTGCCTCGAATACATCCTCACTGATCTTGCCTTTTCCATGGATATTTTCATCATAAAGGAATACGATTTTCGGGAAGAGTACCGGTTTCTTGCGTCCTGCCTTACCCTGTCCGCCTTTATGCACTTCAAGAAGAGAAATACTTGCCATCTTCTCGAACTGCTTTATTCCAAGTCCAAGAGTTACAGTTACAAATGGATAATCCCCTCTGGAAGATCCGACTGTATTCAGCTTATACTCAATCCCCTGCCATCCCTGGTCAAAATCTCTGCGGACTTTGTCAAGCGCATACTCGATCGCACGTTCTTCACGTCCTGTCCAACTCTCGTCAGAGTATTTCATAAATTCCTGGATATATTTATCGTAACTCTTCTGTGCATAAGGTGCAAGAATCTTGTCTACTTCCGGTACTGTGAATCCGCCATACTGCTGTGCAGCAGTGCTCAAGATAATATCACCCATAACATCAAACGCAGTATCCAGTGTCTTAGGCTCATTGTACCATACATTTCCCATCTCAAATCCGCCGCTGAGTACAGATGCCACATCAAAGAGACAGCAGTTCATGGTATCCAGACGTGCAGACTGGTCATGAATATAAATATAACCATCTTTACATGCCTGAAGTTCATTACGATTCATAAAAAATTTACGATAAAGCTCTTTGTTCAGTTCATTAAAGATCAGGCTTCGCTTTGTAGCTACAAGCGCACTGTCTGTATTGGCATTACTCTTATCACCAATATAACGGATTGCCTGACTCTTGGTATATACATCATCCATCATATGGATAAAGTCAAGTTTGTAATTTCTGTAATCGCGGTAGCTCTTAGCCACTGCCGGGTTCACTCTCTCAAGTGCTCCCTCTACGATGTTGTGCATCTCCTGGATCTCTATCTCATTCTTTCCCAGTGCCTCTGCATGTTCTTCCGCAAACTGGCAGATAAATTCCTTCTCTTTATCCGAAAATGTGTATAAAATTCTGGCTGCCGACTTATTTACTGCTGCTACGATCTTCTGTGAATTAAACTCTTCTCTCGTACCATCTTTCTTTATAACATATATCATACCTTTTGCTCCCATATACAATATATAGTATTTTTTTCTTTCATTCACCACAATTCTCTCTATATGTGGTACATTTAACAAGTATAGCACAGTCTCTGACAAAAAGAAAGGGGCAAAAAATTATTCGTCATATTGCCGAATTTGATACATGGCAAGATAATTATCTTGACCATCCAGAGATACCACAGATACCTCATACCCGGCATGTAATTCTATTTTCTCCTCGTGGTCTGCTTCGTCAAATTTTACAGTTTCATCTTTTCCTGAAGAACTTCTGATTTCCAGAGCAACCTTCTCCCAGCCGGACACTATCCTGTATTCTCCCGGATCTATTGTAAAATCATACCCCTGGTCACTGGCATCTGTATCGCCAATCTCTGATGCAGTATCATCCGTTCTGACAATATAATTCTCTCCGGTGAACATATACCAGTCCGGATTACCCCTCTGTTCATCCTGTCCGTTCTTTACTGCACTGATAGTCTCAGACCAGTCATCTGTCCAGTTATTCTCATTACTTTCATTACTTTCATTATTTTCATTACTTTCATTACTTTCATTATTCTTATTACTCTCATTTACTTCATCAGAACTGCTGTCATCAAAAATACTGTTGAGATCTATGTCAAACTCATCATAGATAAATTCTTCTATCCTGTATCCAATCGTATCCCAATTCTCTGCCATCTGACCTATTATTACCATTAGAATCAGCACAATGATCCAGAAAATTTTGCCTGCCTTGCCGCTCTTTTTCTTCTCACTTTTTGCTGTCTTTTTTCCGGTGCTGTATGTACGGGCAGTCTGTGCGCTGTACGACTGACCTGATGTTTTCTTTGTCCCTGATGTTTGTATTCTTGAAGTTTGTACTTTTGTATTTTGCGTTCTAATAGTCTGTGTTCTGGCAGACGAAGTTTTTGCAGCTTTGGGAACTGTTTTATTTCTATCAGACAAAGGGATCTCGTTCTCTGCCATTGCTTTTTTCACCTTTGCCGAAGCATGACGATAGTGCTCTGAACGGTCTTCGTTCAGATGATACAGTTCCATATCATTTCTATATGGCATTCCACAATATTTACACCTGCCGTTTACAATTGGTCCATCACAGACCTGACACCTTTTTCCCATATATCTTCCCCCTGAGTTTTATATAAATTTAACGCTTCATTCATTTACACATTTATTTTAACATTTCGCCCCAATCTTGCAAAGCTGAAATTGTGTTACTGTTCGTTCTGTTCTCCGTAACCATAATATCCCGCGAGATACTTCCAAATGAACAGTAATAATTGTCAAACTACCATTTTCCTGTTATAATAGCGTGGGAAAAGATAATGGATATTCAGTAAACAACAATATTTTTTATCAGTTTGCCATAAAATATGCAAATACAGAAATTACAGGAGGAATCCACTCATGGAACAGATTAAAATTCCTGACGGGTATCAGTCATCTTTAAATCTTCACGATACCCAGATTGCCATTAAGACTGTGAAAGAT
>OKRW01001116.1_pt1 | contig 24125 bp, 20 predicted proteins | sample 1601151 | NCBI WGS metagenome assembly OKRW01 (sample SAMEA3541471, study PRJEB24748) | human gut metagenome | biome: human gut; feature: human-associated habitat; material: faeces | place: China | collected 2012 | reverse complement strand
TCCGTTTTGGTGCTTCGTGTTTCTCTTACATTGTTTAATTTACAAGGTGCACGCCACTTCTCAGCGGGTGAACTGTATTTTACTACAGGTCTCAGTGTTTGTCAAGAGGTTTTTCAAACTTTTTTCAAGTTTTTTCAACCGGTTTTTCAAATCACTTCCGCGTCTCGCGACAGCTTTGATAGAATACCACCCCAGCAAGGAAATGTCAAGCACTTTTTTCAAGTTTTTTCAGATTTTTTTGAAAAAGCCATTTTCCACCCCAAACCCAGGCTCATCACCCCCATGGCAACGAGGTTCCCTATCGGCACCACAGAGAGGACCTCGATCCCCCTCCCATAGGCCAATGGCAACGCCAGCAGAAAGCTTCCCCCGGTCACGATCCACCCCTGCCCGCCACTCTCCTCCCGGCCCGCCAGACCGGCCAGCAGCCTCCTCATACATAATAGAAGGAATCCCAGCAGCGCCACATCCCCCAGCACCCACAGCGCCGAGGCCAGCTCCTCCAACCGCTGAAACGCCCCCTCAAAGCCCAGCCCGGACACCATCTGGAAAAACGGCCGGTCGATCTGCCCGGTCAGCCCGGCCCCCAACCGGCCCACCACCAGCAGCATCCCGACCGCCAGGCTCCCAAACAGGACCCCCAGCTTTCGCCGCAGGACCCGCTTCTGCTTCTCCTCTGGCCGCACCTGCCCCAGGAGCAGCAGCGCATATCCCCCCGCCGCCAACGTCCCGGCGGCAGACAGCGCCCCTCCGGGCACTTCTTCCAGCGCAGCCCAGTCCCACAGGATCACCCGGTCCCAGGCCACGCCAAACACGCCGAACAGCACGATGAGGACAAACCCTGCCCCCACCGCCAGACCAAAGATCTCCCCCGTCCGCGCAAAGGCCGGCAGCCCCTTGGCGATGAGCCACCCGGCCAGCGCCAGCACTGCCGCCGTCAGCAGCAGCGGAGACGCCCGTAAGGACTGCGCCAGCCGCTCCCCGATCCGCGCCCCCTGCGCCCCGGTGAGAAACAACCCCCATGCCAGCAGAACCAGCGCAAAGCCTCGCAAGACCTTCCGCCCCTTCTGCTGCTCCAAGGTCTTCAAAAGGTCCTCTCCCGGCTTTATCCAGCGCCCCCACAGCGCAGCCAGCGCCAACAGAAGCCCTCCAGCCCCCAGCGGACACAGCCACGCTGCGCCCCCGGCCTGAGACAAGCGGCTGGGCAGGACCTCCGTCCCCAAAGGCAGCAGGGCCAGGACCAGCAAGGTCCCCAGCTGCCGTATTGATATGGTGTTGATGGTCGTGTCGCGTTCCATCCGGCTTCCCCCTCACGTCTCCGTCTCCAACGTGACCTCCACCCGAAGGTCGATGGACAGCCCCGGAAATTTCTCCGCCCACTGCCCTTCCAGCGCCGACCAGCGCACCGGACAGTGTAACCCTGCTCGGCCCAGCAGTCCCGCCGCGTCCACGCCCGCCGCCTGCATCCGATGTAGGGCCAGCCGCATGGCCTGCGCCGTCTCCTGCTCCAGCTGCACTGCGTCGCTCTGCTTTTTCTGCCAACCCCCGGTATAAGTCCCTTCCAGCCGGCAGCGGATGGAAAGCCCCGTCAGCGTGCCCCCGTCCCACTGCGGAACGACCCGGCACCCCAAGCTCTGCAATACAATAGAACTCTCCCCCACCGACCCGGTCCAGTGGATCCGTTCCCCTTGCAGCAACGCCGCCCCCAAGGCTTCCTCGCCCCGGAGCCAGCGCAAAATTTCTCCGTCCTGATACAGCCCGAACCCGGCGAAGACCAGCTTCTCGCCCTCGACCCGGAGCGCAGGCAGAAGCAGTGCCTCCTCTTCCGCCAAGGCCTCCGCCGCTTCCCGAAGCGTCACAGGCGAAAACCCCTGCTTGTCCTTCCCCTGGGCCTTCAGGACCGTCATGCGCCGGGCCACGTCCTGTTCTCCGTCAAAGAGCTTGTCCAGCCCGCCGCCCTGGAAGACCCACAGCTGCGTCTCCGTGCTCTGCTGCGGCTCCTGAAAGGCATAGCTGAGCAGGGAAGATAGCTCTCCCGCCGCACTCTCGTCTACCAGCCAATGCTCCACATGGGCACAGCTGACCACCTGCTCGGCCCGGTCCGTCAGGTCCTCTACCGCCGCCGCCGGGGTCTGCCCCCAGCTCTCGCAGTGAAACGGCCCCTGGCTCCCCCGCCCCTCGGCGGCAGCCCGGATGCAGAATCCCTCGCCCAGGTCCTCCACGCCCAGCACCCCGGCCAGCACCGTCGCGCCGCTCTCCCGGCTCTGGGGGGTCCCGGCGCAGCCGGAGAGCAGGCCCAGCATCCAGGCGGCTGTGACTGCCCAGGCCACGACCCCCCTCATCCCTGCCTCCTGCGGTTCCGGGTATGCAGAATGGCCTCCCGGAACTTCACCCGGTGGGTAGGCCACCGGAGCACGCCATAGCCGCCCTTCCCCTGCCCCGGCGCAAAGGGGGCCAGATAGGGCACGCCAAAGCTCTCCAGCTGCGCCAACCGCCCCACCAGCACCGCCGTCAGCGCCGTGACCGCAAACAAGCCCCCCAAGCTGGCCCCAATGACCAGCAAAAACCGCCAGATCCGCAACGCCGCAGAAAACTCCTGGCTCGGCACCGTGTACCCCGCAATGCCTGCAATGGCTACCACGATGAGCACCACCGGCGACACAATGGCCGCCTCCACCGCCGCCGAGCCGACCACCAGCCCGCCCAGGATCGACGCCGTCTGTCCGATCGGCCCCGGCAACCGCAGCCCAGCCTCCTGCACCGCCTCAAACGCCAACAACATAATGAGCACCTCAAACAAGGTGGAAAACGGCACGTTCAGCTTCGCCTCCGAGATCGACCAAGCCAGCCGCGCCGGGATCATCTCCGGGTGAAAGTTCACCGCCGCCACATACCAGGCCGGCAGAAACAGGGAGCAGAGCATGCAAAGGTATCGCAGCACCGACAGCGTCGACGCCGCCAGCCAGTTCTGGGACCGGTCCTGTCCCGTCCGAAAGAACTGCCCGATGGTCCCCGGCAGCAGATACCCCAGCGGCAGCCCGTCCACGATGACCCCCACGCGCCCCTCGACCAGCCCCGCACAAAACCGGTCCGGCCGCTCCGTATAGGCCACCAACGGAAACGCCGTGTCCACCTCGTCCACAATGAGTTCTTCTAATGTCGAGGGCTGAAACGCCTGGTCCGTGTCGATCCTCGCCACCCGGCGCTGAACCTCCTTGACCAATGCCGGGTCGGTCAGCCCTTCTATATATAATATGTCCACCGGCGTCACGCTCTGCCGTCCCACCACGGACTCCGTGATCTTCAGCTCCGGTGCCCGCAGTCTCCGCCGCACCAGCGACGTGTTGGTGCGCAGGGACTCCACAAAGGCGTCCTTCGCCCCCTTGAGCGACGGCTCATTCTCCGGCCTGCTCACCGCTCGTTTTTCCTCCGTCCCCACGAAGTAAGCCAGCATCTCCCCGTCCCCAGGAAACTCAAAGACCGCCCAGCCGTCTACCATCGCAAAAACGGCCTGGTCCAAGCTCCGGCATCGCTTCACTCCCTGGCAGTATACCGTTCCTTCCTCCATCAGCCGCGCCGCCGACTTTGGGGACGCCGCCCGCAGCGCCAGGCTCGTCGCTAGCGGCCTCAATACATAGTCGTTCAGCCGTTCTCCCCGCACTTGGCCCTGAATGAAAAACACCCTCGTCCGCTTCTCCGGGTCCCCGCCGATGAGCACCTCTCGCTCCCCAAAGTCCACGCAGTCCCGAAACAGGAACCGAATATGCTCCCCCGTCAGTTCCCCTGCAAAGCGCGGCTCCTGCCGCGGATGCGGCGGCTCCACATACTTCATCCGCCCCGCTCCCTTCCCTTGTTCAGATAGGGATAGTATGGCCAGGAAAGGCCCCTACTATAACAACGAAGCACCCCGGAACCAATACCGTTCCGGGGTGCTTCGTCAATTCAGGATCAACAACAGGTTGCAATGGACTTTGTTTCTCAGGCGTGGACACCCAGTGCCTGACCGATCAGGCAGGCGGTCTCCTCCTCGTCGGCCTTGGGGCCGGTCAGCAGGGTGGTGGTGTCAGGGTGGATGCTGGCGGCAGAAGCCTCCGGCACAACGGGTGCCTGCGTGGGGTCAGCGACCTCAGAGGACACATACCAATAGGCGTTGGAGTTCTCGATCCGGGTCCCCCAGGCCTGCTCGATGGGGATGATGCCGGTCCCGGCAAACTCAGAGGGGTCGGCGCAGTAGAACTGGCCGTCCTGATACTCCGTCAGCAGGATGCCGTGGGGCACGCAGGCGGCGTGGAGCATGATGCCCTCCGGGTGCTCCGCCAGCAGGTCGATGAGGACCTGGCGGTTGGCCTGCCCGCCGGGCAGACGGGCGTGGTCCACGGTCATAGTCTCGTAAGTGAAGTGATAGGGCAGGCCACGGCCGGCCAGCCAGAAGGCGGAGCGGCAGCTGGCCTCGGTGATGGAGGCCCAGTTCTCGTCCCCGTTGAGCATGGCGGCTCTTCTGAGCATCATGGCGGTGGAAGCCAGGGTGCAGGTCCCTCTCTGGGACTGCTTGACAAACACGGCGTCCTGGTTGATCTCCTCGTAGGTGGCGGCTCCGGCGGTCGTCGCCATCGCTGCCAATAACATCACTGCCAAAATAATACTCAAAAGTCGCTTCTGCATTCGTGTCTCCTTTGCTCCGCAAAATCATTGCTTGGGTCATACATGAGCCAGCTGTTTCCAGTCGTAACCATTCGTCAGCCGGCTGTTACTATCTGTTACAGTTTTGTAATCATAGCATAGATCGGCCCGCTTGAAAACCCCCTTCCTGGGATTTCTCTCCTTTCAAATCTTTCAAAAAGGTGGTTTTTTTGTGGAACTTTGCGTTCTTTTGTGGAGATTTCACAAGATTTCCTTCGATTCCCCAAAAATCTTTCACGCGGTAAAGCGCACAAACTGCGGACAAACGTCCGCTTTCTCAGGACAGATTTCCCGCTGCCCAGGCATTCAGAATGGATGCCGCGGCGTCTCCCAGCGCCGCCCCGGAGCCGCCCTGTTCCGCCACCAGCGCCAGGGCGATCTTCGGCGCGTCATACGGCGCAAAGCAGACCAGCACAGCGTTGGATTCCTCCTCCCCCGCCACCTGGGCCGACCCTGTCTTCCCCCCAGCCGTCACCGGCAGATCCCGAAACGCCTCCGCCAGTGACCCGCTCCAGACCACCCGCCGCATCCCCTCTTTGATGGCCGTGAGATTTGTTTCCGACAATGCAACCTTCCCCAAGCGCACCGTCTCTTGCGCTTCCTCTCCCGCCACCTGTTTCAGCAGATGCACCTGCCGCCGCTCCCCGCCGCTGACCAGCGTCGCCGTCATGTGCGCCAGCTGCACCGGCGTGAACCGATGGTTCTCCTGCCCGATGGCCGCAGACAGCACGCTTCCCTCATACCACGTCCCACCCACGGACGCCGTATACGCCGGCCCGGCCACCACCCCAGCCTGCTCTCCGGCCAATTCAATGCCCGTTTTCTCCCCCAAGCCCAGCGCCTTGGCGTAGGCACCCAGGGTCTCGATGCCCACTCTCCGCCCCGCGTCAAAGAAGAAGATATTGCAGGAGTCTGCCATGGCGTCCGTCACCGTCTCCAGCCCGTGGGTCTTCCCCGCCTGGCGATACAGCCAGCACTGCGGCTGGGGACTTTTATAATAGGTATATCGCCCCGTGTCCAAAATTTTTGTCTCCGGGGTGAGGACGCCCTCCTCCAGCGCCGCCGTCGCCGTCACCAGCTTAAAGGCCGATCCCGGCGCATACAGCCCCTGGATCGCCCGGTTCATCAGCGGATGCCCCTCGTCCTGGGCCAGCGCCCCATACTGTTTGGAAAATGTCTCCGGGTCATATCCCGGCAGACTGGCCATGGCCAGCACCCCGCCGTCCTCCACGTCCAGGGCCACCACGGCCCCGCCGCTCGCCTTCGGGTGTCCGTCCAGAAATGCCTGCAAGGCATCCTGCGCCGCCGCCTGCAAGTCCTTGTCCAGCGTCAGCGTCACGTTCTTCCCCGCCACCGGTTCCGTGTCCCAGCCGCTCCCCGCAGTCTCCACATACCTCCGCCCCGGCGTCCCATGCAGCGCTTCCTCAAAGGCCGCCTCGGCCCCGTCCTTTCCCACGGCTTCCTCCATCGCATACCCCTTGCGTTTCAATTCCTCCCACTGCTCCGGGCTCATCGCCCCCACGCGCCCCAGCACATGGGGGGCCAGCGCCCCGCTTCCCACGCGCTCCACCGCCGGGGAGAAGGTCACGCCCTCTAACCCCTCCTCCTTCCCACGGGCCAGTAACCGGGCCGTCACACCCGTCACCGCGCCCTCGCCGTCCCAGCGCACGCCCTCCTCCCGGCACAGCTGCGCCAGCCGGACCCTGCTCTCCTCCGGCGCTCCCTCCGCCACCACGGCGGTCCAGCGCACCTCGTCCCGCACCAACACCTTCCCGTTCCGGTCCAGAATCTTCCCCCGCGCTGCCGGAACGCGCTCCACCTTCGCCTTGCTCCGCAAGGACGTTTCGTAATACCCCTCTCCCTCAATGACCTGCGCCTGGACCAGCAGCACGCAGAAAAAAGCAAGCACCCCGGCAAACGCCAGGGCGGCAAGAACATGACGAACCGAATGACCCATTCCCATCACTCCCTCTTCCAAATACACAGGAGCATCGTAGCCACGATCTCCAACCCGACCTCCATCCCCGCCAACCAAAGGCTCTCCGCCAACGCCACGCCCCCCAGCCAATGCACGCCCACGACCAAGGCCTCCGCCCCCACCAGCAGCGGGATCGACGCCAGCCACTTTCCCCATTTTGACGCACTTTTGTGGACAACTTCTCCCGCCATTCCCCCAAGCAGCGCCAAAATCGCCATCTGGCTGGCCGAACCTCCACAGATCCACAGCAAACCTCCCCCCAATAATCCACATTTCGCCCCGACCTCCGGTCCACTCTCGACCCCCGCCAGGTACACCACCCCCGGCACCAGCCGCACGCAGACCCCCAACACCGGAAACTTTACCAAGACCAACCCATCGACCAACCAGGCCGCCCCCACGGCCCAGCCCCACCGCCGAACCATCTACCGCACCTCCCAAAAATCCGTCACCACAAACACCTGCCCCAGGTTATTGAGGTCCGCCGCCGGTTCCACAATGGCCGCCCGCGTCAGTCCTCCCGGATCGTCCACGATCTGCCGAACGGTCCCCACCAGCAGCCCGGAGGGATAGTTCTCCCCGGCGGCAAAGGTGACCACGCGCTCCCCGGCCTGCACCGGGTCTGCCGCCGTGAGGCAGGAAAAGCTCGTCTCCCCCTTGGGCAGCAGATCGGTCCGCCCCTCCACAGCCCCCAGGACCCCGGAGGAGACCCCCTGCCCCGCCAGCGAAAGCGCCGGGTCACAGACCAGCGTCACCACCGCCCACTGCTTCCCGACCTCCTTCACCCGGCCCACCAAGGCCCCGTTCTCGTCGATGACGCACTGCCCCGCGGCAACCTTCTGCGCCCTCCCCTGGTCCAGCGTCACTTCCCCCTGCCAGTTGTCCGGCGTCCGGGCAATGACCCAAGCCGAAGCAAGCGTCAAATGCTGCCCCGCCTTGGGCAGGTCTAGCAAGGCTCGTAAGCGGGCATTCTCCGCCTGGGCCAGCTCCCCCGTCCGGGCCGTTTTTTCCAGGGCGGCCACCTGCTTCGCCAAGGCATCCCGCTCGTCTCTGAGGGCCTGTATCCCTTTCAAATCCTCCTTTCCCTGCCGAAGTTTCGCCTCCACCTCCGAAAAAAGGCGTAAAAAAGGCCGTGACACCGTCTCTGGCAGCCCCCGCAGAGAACCTCCCGTCCCAGAAAGGACGAGAGCCGCTCCCGCGGCGACCAGGCTCAGAGACAGAGCCACGGCCAATATTTTGAACCAAGTACGGTGAAACAGACCTCTCACGGCAGCCTCCTCCCGCCCCAGGCAGGCAGAGACACCGGGCCAGTTCCCCGGAACGTCACCGCCCGGCCAGCGCCAGACAGTCCACGCCAAAGTCCTTCAGCATCTGCCCCAGACGGCACACCGGCAGGCCGACCACATTGCTGTAATCCCCCCGGATGCCCTCCACCAGCAGCCCGCCCAGGCCCTGGATGCCATAGGCCCCGGCCTTGTCCATCGGCTCCCCGGTGGAGACGTACTGGCGGACCTCCGCCTCCGTCAGCTCCCGGAAGGTCACCTGGGTCTCCTCCACCTGGGTCAGGACCCGGTCCCCCCGGCAGACGGTCACGCCGGTGCAGACCTGGTGGTCCCGCCCGGACAGCGACAGGAGCATCGCCACGGCGTCCTCCGCGTCCTTGGGCTTGCCCAAAGCGGCCCCGTCCCGCACGACCACCGTATCGGCCCCGATGACCAGGGTCTCCCCGTCCAGCTGCCTGGCGATCCACTGGGCCTTCTCCCGCGACAGGGTAGCCACCAGCTCCCGCGCCTCCAGCCCGTCAAAAGCAGACTCGTCGATCTTTGACGCTTGCGTTACAAATTCCAGTCCCATCCGCCCCAGCAGTTCCTTCCGCCGGGGGGATTGAGACGCTAACACTATTTTCATGCTTTGCCTCCGTGTTTTCCATCGAATTTGGTGGGGGAAAATTTTTCCGGTGTGGAGGGGGATAACCCCTCAGTCCGCTGCGCGGCCAGCTGTCTAAGGAAGATTTTACTGAATCTAACTGTCCCCCGGACAGTTAGACCCTTTCAGGGGAGCCATTACTCCACCCCGCGATAATACAGCCCTCTGGTAAACCCTTCCGGCCCATCCCCCTCGCCGGTCCGATAGGCCCGCAGGATCCGGGCGCAGGTCTTGGCGTCCTCCCGCAAAAAGGCCAGCCGCGCATACCGCAGCCCCACCTTCTTCCAGTCGTCCTTGTCCGCCAGCCAAAGGGTCTTGGCGTTGAAGAGTTCATTCCGGCAGCCCCAGGCCCGTTCCACGGGGAACTCCTCCCCCTTCCGGTCCCGCAGGCTTTGCGGGGTGTCCTGGCAGTGGCACCCCTTCCCCCGGTTCTTTAGGATGCAGTTTTCCGTCAGCATCAGCGACAGCCGCCCATAGACGATGAGGCTGGTGTCCAGCTCCTTGCTCAAATCGCGCACCTGCGACAACCGGCACTCAAACGACGCCGTCGCCGAGGCAAACCCCAGCCGCGCCAGTTCCTGGGCCGTCAGATCGTTCACCAGCCCCAGCCCAAAGTCCCCTCTGGGCACAAAGCCAAGCTCCCGCGCCAGCCCCAGCTGGCCGATATGCCCCAGCAGCGCCTGGGTCACGCCGATCTCCCGCAGCGCAGCCAGCTGCTTTCGCAGCTCATCCCGCTCCCGGTCCCAGGCCACACGGGGAAAGACCGCCCCAAAGGCAATGTCAGGGCAGGTGTTCACCGCGTCAGCCAGCTCCGCTCGGTTCTGATACGCTTCCTCACAGGGCAGCCAGACCAGAGCAGGCCCCTGCTCCAACAGTTCCTTGGAAACCTGTGCCCACCGGTGCGGAGACACCGTCAGCTCCGGCGATCCAGATGACCCCCGCTTCTTCTTCGGGGCCGCAAAGGGCAGGGTCCGCCCCGCTCCCGGCTGGCTCCGCAGGGCATCCAGCTGCCCCAACACCTCCCGCCGCAGGGCGTTGACCGCCGAGAGCGGCACGGCCAGCCCCGGGTCTAAGTCTACCTGCACCGAGGCGGCGGTATAGACCGTCCCGCCGGTCTTCCCCAGCTGGGCGATGAGCTGCTCTGCCGTGGTCTCCCGGTTCCGGGCGGCCTGGGGAGGCTCCCCCTGGGCAAAACATCGGTGCCCCGCGTCATCCTCCACCGTGAGCGTCAGCGGGTTGCCCGCCTTCGCCAGCGCGGTGAAGGTCACCGGCGTGAGCCGATGTTCTCCCCGCCCATAGAACGCCCGCGCCTGGGCAAATAATTCTTCCGGGTCCTTCGTCCCCTCCGGCCGGGTGCCGAACATGGCGGGGCCTTTCTGATCCCGGTAATACCCCTGGGTAAAGCCCTGCCGGGAAAAGGCCGCTTCCAGCTGCGTCAGCTCGTCCCGGGTCGGCTCCCGCCCCTCTTTCAGAGCAGTAGCATAAATCTTCGTGACCACGGCCACGTATTCCGGCCGCTTCATCCGCCCCTCTAATTTCAGGCAGGCCACGCCCATCTCCTTCAGGCGCTCCAGCTGCCCCGCCAGAGACAGGTCCTTCAGCGACAACGGATGGAACGCTTTCTTATCCCCCGGCCAGCGAAAGGCCAACCGGCAGGGCTGGGCGCAGAGTCCCCGGTTGCCGCTCCGTCCCCCCAGCACCGCCGAGAGGAAGCACTGGCCGCTGTAACACATACACAGCGCCCCATGCCCAAACACTTCAAGTTCCACCGGGGACTTCTCACAGAGATATTGGATGGCCTCCCCCGACATCTCACGGGACAGCACCACCCGCGTCATGCCCAGGTCCGCGCAGGCCTGGATGCCAGCCAGATCATGCACCGTCATCTGGGTGGAGGCGTGCAGCGGCACATCCGGGCAGGTCTCCCGCAGGAGCTTCGCCACGCCCAGGTCCTGGACCAGGATCGCGTCGATCCCCAGCCGCGCCGCCAGCGCCCCCGTCTCCGCCGCCAGCGCAAGCTCCCGGTTTTGCAGCAGCGTGTTCAGCGTCAGATAGACCCGCACGCCCCGCAGATGGCAGTAGGCCACGGCTTCCTCCAGCTGTTCCTCCGTAAAGTTTTTCGCGTTCCGCCGGGCGTTGAGCGGGCCGAAGCCCAGATACACTGCGTCCGCCCCGCCCTGCACCGCCGCGACCAGGGCCTCCGGGGACCCGGCAGGGGCCAGCAGTTCCATCAGGTGCTCTCCTCCGTCTGGGCTTCCTGGGTCTCGGCCGGGGCGGGCTGGGCGTCCTCTGCCTTGCCCTCCGCCTCTGCTTTGGCCTCGGCCTTGGCTTCCCGCTTGGCCTTGGCCTTTTCCTTGGTGGCCTTGCGGGCCTCCCGCTTCATCTCCGACATCTCCTTTGCCAGCCGGGCATTTTCGTCCAGGGCCTGCTTCAGCTGGGCCCGCAGGTTGTCCGAGACCAGCCGCTCCTTGCAGTATTTGTCCGCCACGTTCATGGCCGCCAGCACCGCCCCGTCGGTGATGGAGAGGGTGTTGCCGTCCATGGCGTTGTCCATCTCTTTGTTGACGATGTCGGCGCACTGCTGCAAATAGTCCTCGTTCTCCTCCGCCAGAAAGCGGTAGCGCTGGTTGTGGATGTAGATCGTCACTTTATTGTTTGCCATTATAGATGACCTCCGTTTCGAGGATAAATTTTCTCGTTAGAACACTATATTATAGCATGATTCGACGGGAATGGGTAGATACAACTTCTGCCCGTCGACCCATCTCATTTTGACTTTTCCCCTGGCATTTGTTATAGTAGGGTACAACTTTTTTGAGATAGGTGGTACGACCATGTTTTCTTTTCAGCACGCCGGACCGGTCGAGTGGATCATCGTCGGTCTGGGCAACCCCGGTCCCAAGTATGACTGGACCCGCCACAACGTCGGCTTCCTCGTGGTAGACGAGCTGGCTGACCGAGCCAACATCCCCGTCCAGCGGGTAAAATATAAGGCCCTGACCAACACGACCAAGCTCGGCGGCAAGTCCGTCCTGCTGATGAAGCCCGTGACCTACATGAACCTCTCCGGCGAAGCCGTGGGGCAAGCCGCCCGGTTCTATAAGGTCCCCCCGGAGCGGGTCCTGGTCATCTCGGACGATGTCTCCCTGCCCCAGGGCAAGCTCCGTATCCGCCGCAGCGGCTCCGCCGGGGGCCACAACGGCCTGAAAAACATCATCGCCCACCTGGGCACCGACCAGTTCCCCCGCGTGAAAGTCGGCGTGGGCAACAAGCCCCGGCCCGACAGCGACATGGCCGCCTGGGTCCTGGGCAAGTTCACCGGCCCGGACAGGGAGGCCATGGAGGCCGCCGTCAAAAAGGCCGCCGACGCCGTCACCTGCCTCATCGAGCAGGGGGCCGACAAGGCCATGGCCCAGTTCAACGGCTGACCCAGCCCGTTCTTCGCCCGTATGATTTGAATTTGAAAAGGAGGGTTTCCCATGCCCGCGACCCGTTCCACCACCCTGCTGCCCGGTCTGCTGGACCGGCTGGCGGATTACCGCCGCCTGCGGCAGGCCGTCACCCAGGGCAAAAGCCCTCTCGCCCTGTCCGGCCTGGCCGCCGTCCACCGGACCCACTTCGCCGCCGCGCTCCGTCAGGATACCAAGCGTCCCCTGGTCCTGGTCTGCCCCGACGACGCCGAGGCCCGCCGGGCCGCCGGGGACCTGGGCGCCTTTCTGGGTGAAGAGGTCCCCGTCCTCACGGCGCGGGACTTTCTCTTCCACCCCGGCGCTGCCAGCCGCCAGTGGGAGCAGCAGCGCCTGGCCATCCTGACCCAGCTGACCCGCGGGACCTGTCCCCTGCTGGTGGCCACGGTAGAGGGCCTGCTCCAGCGCACCCTGCCCCAGGAGACCCTGACCCAAGCCTGCCGCCAGCTCCAAGTGGGCCAGGTCTGCCAATTAGACGACCTGACCGACTTCCTGGTCCGGGCTGGCTACACCCGCTGTGACCAGGTGGAGGGCCCCGGCCAGTTTGCCCTGCGGGGCGGTATTTTAGACGTCTTCTCCCCCGGCCTGGACCTCCCCCTCCGCATGGAGTTCTGGGGGGATGAGATCGACTCCATGGGGCTTTTCGACCCCGTCACCCAGCGCCGCACCGCCCAGCGGGAGACCTGCGAGCTGCTCCCCGCCGGGGAAGTCATTTCCCTGTCGGGGGACCCCATCTCCGGCCCCCCTGACCTGGCCCTGCCCCAGGTCTATCCCCAAGTGGCCACAGCAGCAGACTACCTGCCGCCAAACGCCCTCGTCGCCCTGTGCGACACCCCCCGCGTGGCCGACCGGGCAAAAAACTACCTCTGGCAGCTGGGGGAAGACATCACCGCCCTCTTAGAACAGGGCGTCCTCACCGGCAAGCACCCCGTCTTTGCCGAGACCTGGGAGGGCCTGTGCGCCGCGCTGGCCAAGCGCACCTTACTCTATTTCGATTCCTTCACCACCGGCTCTCTGCCGGTCCCCCCGGCGTTTCTGCTGTCGCTGACCGCCCGCCAGCTCCCCGGCTACGGCATCAGCTTCGAGGCCGTGACAGAAGACCTGCGGGCCTATCAAAAATCAGACTTCTCTGTGGTCGTTCTGACCTCCAGCCGGAGAAAAGCCGATGCCCTGCAAGCCATGCTCCGGGAGCAGAAAGTTTACACGGCGGTGGACGAACTGCTCCACGAGCTGCCGGAGCCGGGCCGCATCACCCTGGCCGTGGGCGGCCTCTCCGCCGGGTTTGACTACCCCGACGGGAAACTGGCCGTCCTCTCCGAAGGCGAAGCCCTCCCCGCCCGAAAGCCCCGCCCCAAGCGGGCCAAGGGGGACGCCACCACCCGCCAGAAATTAGAGGCCTTCACCGACCTCTCCCCCGGCGACCTCGTGGTCCACGACCACCACGGCATCGGCCGTTTCGTCGGCATGGTAAAGATGTCCGTGGACGGCGCCCCGCGGGATTACATCAAGCTCCAGTTCGCCGGGGCAGACATTCTCTATGTCCCCGCCCTCCAGCTGGACCTCGTCTCCAAATACATCGGCAGCGTCGACGACCCCAGCCGCAAGCGCCTGTCGAAATTGGGCGGCACGGAATGGGAAAAGTCCAAAAGCCGCGCCAAGAAGGCCGCCAAAGACATGGCCAAGGGCCTCATCCAGCTCTACGCCCAGCGCCAGCGCCTGGCCGGCCACGCCTTCGCCCCGGACTCCCCCTGGCAGCAGGAGTTCGAGGCCCTCTTCCCCTATCCCGAAACCGACGACCAGCTCCGCTGCGCCCAGGAGATCAAGCGGGACATGGAAAAAGCCGTCCCCATGGACCGCCTGCTCTGCGGCGATGTGGGCTACGGCAAAACGGAGGTGGCGTTCCGGGCTATCATGAAATGTGTCTTAGAGGGCAAGCAGGCCGCCCTGCTGGTCCCCACGACCGTTCTGGCCCAGCAGCATTACATGACGGCCGTCAAGCGCTTCTCCCACTTCCCCGTGCAGATCGAGATGATCTCCCGCTTCCGCACCGCCGCCCAGACGAAAGATATTTTACGGCGGACAAAAGAGGGGTCCGTGGACCTGCTCATCGGCACCCACAAGCTTCTGGGGAAGGACATTCAGTTCCACGACTTGGGCCTGCTCGTGGTGGACGAAGAGCAGCGCTTCGGGGTTGGTCACAAGGAGAAGCTCAAAAAAATGACCAGTCAAGTCGATGTCTTGACCCTCTCCGCCACGCCCATCCCCCGGACCCTGAACATGGCCCTCTCCGGCCTGCGAGATATGTCCACACTGGAGCAGCCCCCCGTAAACCGCCAGCCCGTCCAGACCTATGTGATCGAGCACGACTGGGGCCTGCTGGCCGACGCCATGCGCCGGGAGCTGGACCGGGGCGGCCAGGTCTACTATCTCCACAACCGCACGGAGACCATCGACCAGACCGCCGCAAAAATTCGTTCTCTTCTGGGCGAAGAGGTCCGCATCGGCACCGCCCACGGCAAGCTGGACCAGGAGCAACTGGGCGATATCATGAGCCAGATGACCGATGGGGAGCTGGACATTTTGGTCTGCACCACCATCATCGAGACAGGCATCGACCTGCCCAATGCCAACACCCTCATCATCGAAAACGCAGAAAACTTCGGCCTGGCCCAGCTCCACCAGCTCCGGGGCCGCGTGGGCCGCTCCACCCGGCGGGCCTCGGCCTACCTGACCTACCGTCCCAGCAAGATCTTGACGGAGGACCAGAACAAGCGTCTCTCCGCCATCCGGGAATACGCCGCCTTCGGCTCCGGCTTCAAGATCGCCATGCGAGACTTGGAAATTCGCGGGGCGGGCAATCTCCTCGGCCCGGAGCAGTCCGGGTTCCTCATGAGTGTGGGCTATGATCTCTACCTGCGTCTCTTAGAGGAGGCCGTCCTGGAGGAGCAGGGCAAGCCCGTGGAAAAGCCGACCTGGTGCACGGCGGACTTCGCCGTCCCCGCCGCCATCCCGGAGAAATACATCCCCGCCCCGGAGCAGCGCATGGACCTCTACCGCCGCATGGCCCGCGTCCGCACCCAGGAAGAGGGCGACGACATCATCGACGAACTCATCGACCGCTACGGCGAGCCGCCCAAGAGCGTCACGAACCTCATCGCCATCGCCCTGCTCCGCGCCCGCGCCGCCGCCCTGGGCATGACGGAGCTGGTTCAAAAAGAAAACAGCGTCCGCTTCTCCCTCCCCAAGCCGGATTTCGCCCGCGTCGCAGCCACCTGCGGCCTGGAAAAATACAAGGGCCGCCTGCTCTTCTCCGCCGGTGAGAAGCCCTACCTCTCCCTCCGCCTCAAAAAAGGCGACGACGTCCTCAAGCTCACCAACCTCGTCCTCACCGACTTCGCCGCCGCCCCCCAATAACCCCAAAACCGGAGACCGCACAAAAAATCGTGCAGTCTCCGGTTTTATTTGGGTAGATTTATTTTTTGTAGCGCCGGTATTAAAATCAATTCATATCTTGATTTTATATAGTATTTATAAAATTGTTTTTGTAAGTCACTGATATAGGGTGTCTCTTCGATCAATGTGTTAATATTTTCCAAATTTATCCGAGGTACTATCCGGTGAAGTGCAGCGTAGCAATCTCTCCTGTCCGTACTCATCAGAAAATCATAGTAATTGATTTTCCTCCCGCCCCACTTGATCGCAGAAGTTGGAAACTGGTACACTCGTGCCAAGAGCATTTCTTCTTGCTCTAATACACTCCGCATAATACGGTCATCTGCCTGCGGCAAAAGGCAACTTCCACAGTCATAAACAGGGGCGATCTCCCCTCTTTCCGTCTCTTCATCATAGAGGAACCCCCAGTTTCCATTATGGCGGTCAAAATTGCCTAAAAGGGTATCTAAGACAAAAATATCCCAAAAACGCTTCAATAGCTCACTTGGCTCTACAAACGCTTGTTTTTCGATGGTTTCTATGATCTCATCCAGTTCTGTCCCATTGCCATTCGTGTCTGAATCCAAGATCGTATTCTTGATGGAGCAAAAATCATAGAGTCGCTTTCCTCCAACCGTAAAATCTTGGCAGGCACATACTACCTTTTCTTTTTCTCCCACACGAAAGGTACCTAGAAGCGTCTCCTGTGCAGGTACTCCCAGCAAATTAAAAATATGGCAGGCAATATATTCACTGGCACAGCCGTTGGTATAGGAAAGTTCGGTCGGTTTCTGCGCTCCAGAGGGAGGAAACTTGACCATGTATTGTATTCCATGAAATTCAATGGCGATTTTCTTACCATTCGCCCCGTTATAAGCCTTTCCAATGATCCGTTTACAGTTTGTAAAATCAATCGGTTCCTTCATGCGCTTTTCCTCGGCCACAAAAATTTCTTCCGCAGATAGTCTGCGTGTTCTGGCGTGATCGTTCCCTCGCTGATCTCCGCCATATTGATACTACCGTATAATTCTCCCCAGTAACAGTCCAGAAGAGGAGAACAGACTCGCAGAGCTTCTTTATAAGCATCTAGATCATGCTGTAAATAGTCTGGCAGCCCGTATTCATAGGAGCGCTCCCGTGCTGTGAATGTCTCTGTCATCTACCCTCACCCTTTCTCTGTGTCATTCGATATTCTATGTCTTATATTTTGATTATACCAACGAACCCCCGCCTTTACAAGCCCGCCCGTTGCAATTCTCCCCCTCCCCTTGCAATCCCCCCTGATTTCCGGTATTCTATAAGCAATATCCAAAGCAATTAAGGAGGGATGGAACCATGGCCCATGGCTCTGTGAAAATGTGCCTGCAATGCGCCACCTGCAGCATGGTCTCCTGCTGCCTGTTCCGGGCGTTAAAATTTTTATCCTGTCGGGACTCAAAGATCAAAGCCGAAGCCTGCCGCTGGCCCAAGGGCAAGACCCTGCGCCTGGAGATCCCCGGCGCCAGAGGCTTCACCGTCACCGGCACAGAAAAGGGCTTCCGCAAGCTCCCCCTGGACACCCCAGGGGACGTGACCATTCGCTTCAAGACCCCTGCCGACGCCTTCCGGGTCTTCACCGGGCAGATCGGCATCGCCCAGGCGTATGCCGAGCACCGGTTCACCCTGCGGGGCAACATGGGCCTGGCCATGCCCTTTGTCCGATGTGTCGATCGAACAGAGGGATATTTGTTCCCGCCATTTCTAGCCAGGCGCATCCTAAAACGATTGCCAAAAAAGGAAGTTTCCACCGCCCGCGTCTATCTGGCGGTGCTGTTAGGGAGGTAATGCAAGATGTCCTATTATGAATTTAAGCTCCCCGCTAAGATCCTCTCCGGTGAGGGCGCGTTAGAGCACGTTCCCCACGAATTGCAGACCCTGGGCGCCAGCCGCCCCCTGCTGCTCAGTGACCAGGGCTTAGCGCAGGTCGGCACCGTCAAGATCGTCCAGGCCGCCCTGCGGCAGGGCGGCCTCATCCCCGCCGAGACCTACTGCCACATCCCGCCGGATTCCTCCATCGAGGTCGTCAACCACATCGCCCAGCTCTACCGGGATACCCAGTGTGACAGCCTCATTGCCGTGGGCGGCGGCTCCGTCATCGACACAGCCAAGGGCGTTGGCATGGTCCTGGCCCAGGCCGGGCACGACCTGTTGGATTCCGCCGGGTGCGAGGTCCTGCCCCGCGGCAAGCACGTCCCCTTTGTGGCCGTCCCCACCACCGCCGGGACGGGCAGCGAAGCGACTTTAGTCGCCGTCGTCGCCAACCCCGCCATTCAGGTCAAGATGGAGTTCTTGAGCTACCACCTGCTCCCCGATGTAGCCGTCCTGGACCCCCGCATGACCGAGACGCTCCCGCCCCGCATCACCGCCGCCACAGGCTTCGACGCCCTGGTCCACGCCATCGAAGCGGCCACCTGTCTCCAGCGCAATCCCGTGAGCGACTCCTTCGCGGAAAAGGCCATCCAGCAGATCAGCCAGAATCTGACCCGCGCCGTGGGACACGGCAAGGATCGCAAGGCCCGCATGGCCATGGCCAACGGCAGTCTCCTGGCCGGAGCCGCTTTCTCCAACTCCATGGTCGGCCTGGTCCATGCCATCGGCCACGCCCTGGGCGGCGTCTGCCACGTGGCCCACGGCGAGGCCATGACGATCCTGCTCCCCGCCGTGATGAAGTACAATCTGGAAAAATGCCACAAGCGCTACGGTGAGCTGCTCCTCTATGTCGCAGGCCCTGAGGTCTACGCCGCCACACCGGAAGCCCAGCGGGCCCAGAAGACCATCGACACCCTGATCGCCCTGCGCCAGCACCTGGCCGACGTCACCGGCCTGCCCACCACCCTCTCCCAGACCGGCAAGGTCCAACCCAGCGACTTTGAAGCCGTGGCCAACACTGCCCTGAACGACGGGGCCATCATCGTCAACCCCGCCGAAGCCGACTTCGACGAGATCGTCGGCATCCTCAAGGAGGTGTGGGCATGAACGCAACGGTAAACCATGACACCCACGTGGCCCACATCGAGGCCGTCGTGGCCCGCCAACGGACCTTTTTCGAGACCGGTGCCACCCGCCCCGTGGCCGTCCGCGTGGCCGCCCTGCGCCGCCTGAAAAAAGAGATGCAGAAGCGGGAGAAGATCTTGCTGGACGCCCTGCAAGCGGACCTGAACAAATCCCATTTCGAGGGCTACATGTGCGAGCTGGGCCTGAATCTGGACGAGCTGGGCTATCTGGCCGACCACGTCCGCGCCTGGTCCCAGCCCCGCCGCAAGCCCACGCCTCTGCCCCAGTTCAAGTCCAGCAGCTATGAGCTGCCGGAGCCTTACGGCGTGGTCCTCATCATGGCGCCCTGGAACTACCCCTATCTTCTGAGCTTAGACCCCCTCTTCGGAGCCGTGGCCGCAGGCAACTGCGTCGTTCTCAAGCCCAGCGCCTACGCCCCCAACACCAGCCGGGCCATGGCCGAGCTGCTGGCCGCCGTCTTCCCCCCGGAGTGGGTGACGGTCATCGAGGGCGGCCGGGAACAGAACGCCGCCCTGTTGGAGCAGCGCTTTGACTACATCTTCTTCACCGGCAGCGTGGACGTGGGCAAGCTGGTCATGGAAAAGGCCAGCCGCCACCTGACCCCCGTCACCCTGGAGCTGGGCGGCAAAAGCCCCGTCATCGTGGACGAGACCGCCAACATCCCCCTCACCGCCCGCCGCCTGGCCTTCGGCAAGCTCTTAAACGCCGGCCAGACCTGCGTGGCCCCGGACTACTGCCTGGTCGATCGCAAGGTCCGGGACGAGCTGGTGAACGAACTCATCCAGCAGTTCAAAAAGATGCTGGGCGAGGACCCCCTGGCCAACCGGAACTTTGTCCGCATCATCAACCATAAGCACTACAACCGCCTGCAAGGCCTCCTGGAACACCAAGACATTCTCTATGGCGGCTGGCACCGGGACGACCCGGAGTCCGACAGCGGCTGGATCGCCCCCACCCTGGTGGCCGACACCCTGGAGGGCCTGTCCAAGCCCATGGGCGAAGAGATCTTCGGCCCCATCCTGCCCATCATTCCCTACGACGACCTGGACCAGGCCCTGCGCTTCATCAACCGCCGGGAAAAACCCCTGGCCCTCTACCTCTTCACCCGCAGCAAGAAGACCAAGTCCAAGGTCCTGAACACCTGCTCCTTCGGCGGCGGGTGCATCAACGACACCATCATCCACCTGGCCACCCACCACATGGCCTTCGGCGGCGTCGGCAACAGCGGCATGGGCAGCTACCACGGCCGCCAGAGCTTCGAGACCTTCTCCCACAACCGCGCCATCGTGGACAAAGCCACCTGGATCGACCTCCCCATGCGCTACATGCCCTATAAAAAGCTCAACGATCTTCTCATTCGGATGTTCATTCACTGATCACTGCGTCGGCAATGGCCAGCAACGCCTCGCTCTGCCCGCTGGCGCTGTCTGGCTCGTCCGCATCGGCGCAGGCCCGCAGGGAGATTTCTGTCTCCCAGTCGGCCACGGCCCCCTGCAACTGGCGGAGGAGCTTCTCCAGCGCCCCCGTCTTGTCCCCCAGGGGTCTCAGGCACTCCACCGCCCCCTCTGTGGGATAGGCGCAGTGAGTCAGTACGATCTCATCAAACCCCAGATCTGCCAGCTCCCGGCAGACCCCGATCAAATAGGCCTCCACCCGGCGCTCCGCCGGGTCCAGCCAGCCGTACCCCGCCCCGTCCCGCCAAGGTGAGCCGCTCACCCGCCGCAGGGAGAGGGCGGGGTCGTTTTGTATGAGGAGCTGATCCCGCAGGCAGGAAATTTCCGCCACGGTGTGAAGCTCCCCCCGCTCGTTCAGCGCCCGGAGCCTCTGGTTCCGGGCCGGGTCGCCCCAGGAGGCCCCGCTCTCCACCGCCAACGGCAGGCGGGAGACATAGTTCAGGCTCCCGTCCTCGTTCTGCATGGGCAGGACCACGGTGTCATGGCCCACCGCCAGCGCCTCTGCCTGGTCGATCTGGTCAGTGCGCAGCGTGATGGCGTTGGCCGTGCCGGCTTCTTCCGGCTGCGGCACCTCCGCCGGTGCAGAGGTCGGAAGCACGGCGGTCTCTTCCCGCTGAAACAGCAGCGCCGGGTCCACCACGCCGAAGCAGCACAGCAGCAGAAACGCCCCCGACACCAGGCCGGAGACGCAGAGGGCCAGATAGAGGATACGGGTAATGTGGTGCATGGAGCCACCTCCTATGTAAGCCGCAGCAAAAACAGCAGCCCCAACCCCGGCAGCCCCAACAGCCCCAGGGTAATGGCGTTGAAGGCGTTGACCCCCAGGGCCAGCCCCGCCGCGATGCCGCTGTATGACCACGCCGCCAGAAACCCAAAGCCCAGCAGCGAACGAAACGCCAGCCTGATGAGCCACCCCAGGGGCCGCCGGAAGATCACAAGAAACAGCACCGCAAAAATAATGGCCGTCAGCCACGGCCCATCGCCGGAAAACACGGACATATATCCTCCCATCCTTTCGTCTCGAAAACGCCTATGGCTCTCTCCTCTGCCGCAGCAGATAGGTGTGCTTGGCCCGCAGGGCGCTGATCTCGTAGAGGTAGTATTCCAAAAGGTCCTGGTCGGCGCACTGGTCATAGCCCGCTTGGGCGGCGGCCAGGGCGCGGCTGGTGTCGTCCAGCTGCTGCTGGAGCTGCTGGTCCGGGGTCAGGGGGTGGGGACGAGACATGGTGCGTTTCCTCCTGTGCAGTTAGTCTATGCCTAACCTGCGCCGGTATGCCGGGGATTATGCAGGCGAGCGGCGCGGGTTCGACTAAATTTCTTAAATAAGTATGAAAACTTGCAAAAACCTCTTTTAACTATTTCCAATCGTGCTATAATGAGGGCAAGAAATCGATGGCCCCGACCGTGGTGAGCCGGGCCATCAAGAAGAGGTGCAATCATGAAGAAAACCCTGTCCCGCTCCCTCTCTCTCCTGCTGGCCGTCGTGCTGGCAGTGAGTCTGGCCCTGCCCGCGGCAGCGGCAAGTGTGGCCGTGACCGGCGTCACGTTAGATAAGACCACACTGACCCTAGCCCCCAAAGACAGTTACACTTTGAAGGCCACCGTCAAGCCTGATAACGCTACCAACCAGAATCTGACTTGGAAATCCAATAGACCCGATGTAGCTACTGTTTCATCGAAAGGTGTTGTAACTGCAGTATCAGAAGGAACTGCTAGTATCCTCGTTACCACTAACGACGGGGGTTACTTTGCTAGTTGTGACGTGACCGTCGCCAAGAGCAAGGTCACCAGCCTGACCATCGACCCCGCCGGTCCCGAGGTCCTGCCCATCGGCAAGACCCGCACTTTGATTGCCAAGGGTAATTACTCCAACGGTACAACTGGTACTGTGGATGTAAGTTGGTCCTCTAACGATAATGCAGTCGCTACTGTCGATAAAAAAGGTGTTGTCACCGCTGTAGCTGAAGGCACTACGACGATCTTCGCCCTTTATCGGGAAGGTGAAGACAACAATTCCGCCGTCTCCGCCACCTATCAGGTCACAGTGAGCAAGAGCGCCTCCACCTCCAAGGACGATGTGCTGACCCTCGCTGCCACCACCGTGAACACCAACGCCGGGCTGTTTGTGGAGTCCGCCGTGAAGGCCCCCGCCGTCACCGTGAAGAACGGCACCACAGACGTGACCGAGGCCTATAACATCACCTACCTCTGGACTGACGCCAGCAAGAAGGAGCTGGGAAAAGACGCTACGCTGCTTCTCCAGCCCACCACCCAGGCCGACCTGCTCCTGACCTGCACCGTCACCGCCGCCAGCAAGACTGACTCCACCCAGATCCTCACCGGCACCTGTACTTACGGCGTCAAGGTCTACCCCAGCACCAGCCTGGGCGGCGTCCACTCCGTGGCCGAGGGGGCCGTGACGCTGAACAAGCTCATGGACCTGGAGAACAAAGTCTCCGTGATCGACCAGCTCGTCAAGGGCGATGACACCGGCATGGCCCAGCCCATCGCCGGGCTGACCCATGTGGTCTTTGACACCAACACCATCACCGGCAGCGACGCGGGCACCCTCTCCGCCAAGAACGGCAGCGAGTACTACGCCAGCACCACCGCCGACGGCGACCACCTGGCCGACGTGACCTTCACCCCCCTGAAGAAGGGGACCTTCGCCATCAATTTCTTAGCCTACGGCGACAAGGTCTATTACGGCCGCCTGGAGGTCCTGGTCGATGACGCCGCCGTCACGCCCCCCACCCCCGGCGACGATGTGCGCCAGTGCGACAGCACCGGCTTCACCTTTGCCGGCTCTGACTTCTACCGGGACTCCGACACCGACCCCGTGGCCGCCGTGGTCTTCGGCAAGCCCTCCGCCGGTCACCTTCTGCGGAACCTGTCCCACGGCATCGGCACCGCCGACGACGGGGATAAGTATTACACCAACTCCGCCAGCCAGGGGGACTACCACGTCTCCACCCTGAGCTATCTCCCCGACGCAGGCTACATGGGCCAAGCCACCATCCCCGTGACCTACATCACCGCCGCCGGCATCGAGACCACGGGCGTGATCAAGATCTCCGTCAGCACGAAGACCGACTCCGCCCAGTTCAAGGACGTAACGCGCAGCAACGTGGGCACCTGGGCCGCCGACGCCGTGGACTTTGCCTATCACTTCGGCCTCGTCAGCGGCGTGAGCAAGACCGAGTTTGCCCCCAACAGCCCCATGACCCGCGCCCAGCTGGTCACCGTCCTCTATCGCGCCGCCGGCAGCCCCTCGGTCACCGTCAGCACCAACTTTGAGGATCTCGACGTCGGCTCCTACTATTACAGTGCCGTGGTCTGGGCCAATGTCAACGGTATCGTCAACGGCACGTCTGACACCACCTTCTCCCCGGACAGCCGGCTCACCCGCCAGCAGCTGGCCGCCATCCTCTATCGCTACGCTAGAGCCTTCGGCGGAGATACGTCCTACATCGGCAACCTCAGCCACTTCACCGACCGGCACCAAGTAGACTCCTACGCCACCACCCCCATGATCTGGGCCGTGAGCCACGAGATCATCTCCGGCACCAGCGACACCACCTTCAGCCCCAACACCGGCATGACCAGAGGAATGTTTGTGACAGCTCTGGGGCGGTTGGCGGGCATCAACCCGGACAGTTACAAGACCGGGAAATTTACTGATGTGAAAGCTGACGCCTACTATGCCCCCTATGTGAACTGGGCGGCGCAGAACGGCATTGTGGAGGGCGTTACTGCCACCACCTTTGCGCCGGATAGCAACATCAACCGGGAACAGATGGCGGTCATCATGGCAAATTACGCCAAAAAGCTGGGCTACGACCTTCCGAAAACCCTCCAGGCTGTGACTTTTGCGGACAACGCACAGATCAGCAGCTGGGCGAAGAATGCGGTCAGGGCCATGCAGCAGGCGGGCATCCTGGCTGGGAAGAATGGAAATAAGTTTGACCCCAAGGGAACCGCTACCCGCGCCGAGGTTGCCACCATACTGCGGCGGTTTGTGGAGATCGTCATTGACCCGCAGACCGCAAACGGCTGGCAGCAGAATGACAGCGGCCAGTGGAGCTATTACAGAAATGGGAAGCCAGTGAAGGGCCGGCTCTCCGACGACCAGAA
>OKRW01001115.1_pt1 | contig 24137 bp, 17 predicted proteins | sample 1601151 | NCBI WGS metagenome assembly OKRW01 (sample SAMEA3541471, study PRJEB24748) | human gut metagenome | biome: human gut; feature: human-associated habitat; material: faeces | place: China | collected 2012 | reverse complement strand
GTGGCGATCTGTACAGGCAGGGACGTGAAGAGTATTTGAAATCTGTACTGAAATAGTGTATAATTTTTTTATTAACGTTTTCGGATAAATACATGAAAGGAAATCAAAAAAATGGGCATCGGAACAAAATGTGTGCAGGATGGATATCGGCCGGGCAATGGAGAGCCGCGGCAGATCCCGATCATCCAGAGCACGACTTTTAAATACGATACAAGTCAGGATATGGGAAAGCTCTTTGACCTGGAGGCGGAGGGCTATTTCTATACGAGATTGCAGAATCCAACGAATGACTATGTTGCTGCAAAGATCGCTTCGCTGGAAGGCGGTACGGCGGCTATGCTGACTTCATCCGGTCAGGCTGCCAACTTCTATGCGGTATTCAATATCGCATCCTGTGGCGATCACGTGGTGGCATCCTCGACTATCTACGGCGGGACCTATAATCTGTTTGCCGTAACTATGAAGAAGATGGGGGTGGAATTCACATTCGTTTCTCCGCATGCAACGGAAGAGGAACTGGATGCGGCATTCCAGCCGAATACCAAGGCTGTATTTGGGGAAACCATCGCCAATCCGGCACTGTCGGTCCTGGATATCGAGAAATTTGCAGATGCGGCTCACAGACATGGCGTACCGCTTATTGTGGACAATACCTTTGCCACGCCGGTACATTGCCGTCCTATTGAGTTTGGTGCAGATATCGTAACTCATTCCACAACGAAATACATGGATGGTCATGGAGCAGGAGTAGGTGGATGCATCGTGGATTCCGGCAAATTTGACTGGACGAAATATCCGGATAAGTTCCCGGGGCTGTGTGAGCCTGATGACAGTTATCACGGCATTACATATGCAGAAAAATTCGGACTGGCAGGCGCGTATATCACGAAGGCTACAGCGCAGCTGATGCGTGACTTCGGATCCATTCAGTCACCGCAGAACGCGTTCCTTTTGAACCTGGGACTTGAGAGTCTGCATGTACGGATCAAGCGTCATGCGGAAAATGGTCTTGCTGTTGCAAAATTCCTGCAGGGTCACGATAAGGTGGCGTGGGTCAAGTACTGCGGACTGGAAGGCGACGATGATTACGAACTGGCACAGAAATATCTGCCTGACGGATCCTGCGGTGTCGTAAGCTTTGGTGTAAAAGGCGGCAGAGCGGCAGCGGAAGACTTCATGCAGAAATTAAAGGTGGCTGCCATCGAGACTCATGTGGCGGATGCGAGGACCTGTTGTCTTCATCCGGCAAGTGCGACTCACAGACAGATGAATGATGAAGAACTGGCTGCGGCCGGCGTGAGCCCTGATCTGGTAAGATACTCCTGCGGACTGGAAGACGCGGAAGATCTCATCGCAGATCTGAAACAGGCTTTAGAATAAGAACGAGTGAAGGAGAGCATAACGAATGCCATTAATAATACCGAATCAATTACCGGCAGCGGAAACGCTGCAGAGCGAAAATATATTTACCATGGAGAGAGGGCGGGCCAGTACACAGGAGATCCGTCCGCTTAAAATCGTCATCGTCAATCTGATGCCGACGAAGATCGCAACAGAGACACAGCTTGCAAGGGTGCTTTCCAATACACCGCTGCAGGTGGAAATGACGCTGGTGACCATGGGATCTCATGAATCGACTCATATCTCCCAGGAGCATATGAATTCATTCTATAAGACGATCGATGAGATCAAAGATCAGTATTTTGACGGCATGATGCTCACCGGTGCTCCCGTGGAAAAACTCCCGTACGAACAGGTGGATTACTGGAAGGAACTGAGCGAGATATTTGAATTTGCCAAGACCAATGTGTACAGCAGCATGTTTATCTGCTGGGGCGCACAGGCAGCACTGTATTATCATTACGGTATTGACAAACATATCATGGATCATAAGGTGTTTGGCGTGTTTGAACACAAGGTGCTCCGGCCTCATAACCCGCTGGTTCGCGGATTCGATGAATATTTTTATGCTCCGCATTCCAGACACACAGAAGTGCTCAGAGAAGATATTCAAAATGAGCCGGCGCTGCGGATCCTGGCTGATTCGCAGGAAGTGGGCCCACATATCATTTCCACGGAAAACGGACGACAGATTTTTGTAATGGGTCACCAGGAGTACGATAAAGGTACGCTGGCAGGTGAATACAGGCGGGACGTTGATAAAGGACTTGAGATCGATGTTCCGAAGAACTATTTTGAGAATGACGATCCGGAGGGAGAGATCCTGTTCCGGTGGCGCGCTCATGCCAGCCTGCTGTTTTCCAACTGGTTAAACTACTACGTATACCAGGGTACTCCATATGACCTCAACGAATTGGAGAAGAACCAATAAGGAGGAACTGATTTTGGTAGATAAGAACCTGCTGAGACATTTGGCCAAGAAATATCCTGATGTAAAATCTGCAACAGAGGAAATCGTAAACCGCAACGCGATCCTGTCTCTGCCGAAGGGAACGGAATATTTTTTCAGTGACCTGCATGGGGAGCACGAGGCGTTTATCCATATGCTCAAGAGTGCTTCCGGTGTGATCCGCTCTCATATCGAAGAGATCTTCGGACCGGATCTGACCCGGGAGGAACGGGAAGAACTGGCTGCACTGGTGTATAATGCAGATGCGGAAATCAAGCGACAGAAGAAAAATCCGGAGCTGGATTTTGATAAGTGGTGTAAGGAATCCATCATGAGTCTGGTACTGATCTGCAAGGCGGTATCCACCAAGTACACCAGATCCAAGGTAAGAAGAAGACTTCCTAAGGAATATGCCTATATCATCGACGAGCTGCTCCATGCAGACGACGAGGAAAACAAGAGCAATTACTACGGCAAGATCATCAGCACCATCGTAGAGTGCGGGATCGCAGAGGAATTCATCGAGGAAATGACGAAGGTCATCAGCTCACTGGCAGTAGATCGTCTGCACATTATCGGGGATATTTGGGACAGAGGATCTCATCCTGATCTCATCATGGACTTTCTCATGAATTATCACGATGTGGATTTCCAGTGGGGAAATCACGATATCGTATGGATGGGCGCAGCTACAGGCAACTGGGCCTGCATCACCAACGTGCTGCGAATGAATATCAGTTATAACAATTTCGATATGCTGGAAATCGGATACGGCATCAATCTTCGTCCGCTGGCGACCATGGCAGAAAACATCTACGGCGACGATCCGTGTGAGTTTTTCAAGCCGAAGCGGTTGGATGAAAACAAGTTCGACCCGGTGGATGATTCACTGGCATCGAAGATGAACAAGGCCATTGCCATCTGCCAGTTCAAGGTGGAAGGGCAGCGTATCATGGCGCATCCTGAGTACCATATGGAAAACCGGCTGCTGCTGGATAAGATCGATTTCGAAAAGGGGACCGTGCAGCTGCGCGACGGGGAATTCCCTCTGCGCGACACCAATTTCCCGACCATAGATCCGGAGCATCCTTACGAGCTGACGAAGGAAGAACGGGAGGTCCTCAATGCGTTAGAGGCTTCTTTCCTGCAAAGTGAAAAGCTTCAGAAGCACATTCGCTTCCTCTACAGTCACGGCGCGCTGTACACGGTCATCAACGGCAACCTGATGTATCATGGCTGTATTCCAATCGATGAAGACGGCAATTTTGAGGACTGCACAGTCAATGGTGTGACTACATCCGGCAAGGCTTATATGGATTATCTGGATGAACAGGTCCGCAAAGCCTATTTTGCTCCTGACCAGTCACAGGAAACGGGAAGATCGGGAGATCTTATGTGGTATCTGTGGCTCAGCAGCAAGTCACCGCTGTTTGGTAAAGATCAGATGACGACTTTCGAACGGTGTTTCGTGGCAGACAAGAAAACACATAAGGAACACACCGTCCCGTATTATAAATTGATCAACCGAAAGGATATCTGCGAGAAGATCCTGGCGGAATTCGGCCTGGATCCGAAGACTTCTCATATCCTGAACGGTCATGTACCGGTAAAGATCAAGGATGGAGAAAGTCCGGTAAAGGGAGAAGGCAAGTTGTTCATCATCGACGGCGGTATCTCTAAAGCGTATCAGAAGCAGACCGGTATCGCAGGATATACCTTTATCTTCAACTCTCGCTTCATGGCACTGGCGGAGCACAAGCCGTACAGTCCGCTGCAGGAGGATGGAAGCCAGGTGTTCCACACTCCGGTGCTTCGTACGGTAAAGACGCTGGAAAAGCGTATGCTGGTGCGGGATACAGATCAGGGTGAAGAACTTCAGCAGGAAGTAGAAGAACTGAAAGAACTGGTCAAGGCTTATCGTAATGGTGATCTGAAGGAACAGTAGGTCGGGTAGATCGCCGGGCCGATGTGAGAGCCTGAAATTGTGATTGGCTTGGGTGTGAGAGCCTGAAATTGTGATTGGTTTGGGTGTGAGAGCCTGAAATGAAATCGACCTGGATGCAAAATCCTGACGGAATAAAAACTGAAAAGAGAAAAACTGCATTGCAGCAGTCGGTCTGAAAAGACGGAAGCTGGATGCAGTTTTTTGTTGTATGGAATTGCCGGAAGCAAGACCAACTTGCCTGAAATTGCCGGGAGCAAGACCAACTTGCCTGGAATTGCCAGAAGCAAGACCAACTTGCCTGAAATTGCCGGAGAAAAGGCAAGCAGTTTCGTTAATCTAAAAATTTCTCGACACGATACCAGGGCAGACCTACGATGTTATCCCGGTCGCCTTCGATGTGATCCACGTATTTCCCGAATGTTCCCTGGATGGCATAGCCGCCGGCTTTATCATATGGTTCCCTCGTATTGACGTAAGCTTGGAGCTCTTCATCGCTGTAGTCTGTGAAGTACACCGTGCTTGTGTCATAAAAACAGGTTTTGCTGCCTGTTTGAAGATCGATCACGCAAACACCTGTTATAACGTGATGTGGGTTTTTGCGAAGCATACTGAGAGTCTGGAAAGCTTCCTCTCTGCTCTTTGGTTTGCCGATGATCTTGTCATCAAAAACGACAATGGTATCAGCTGCGAGAATATGGGATGGTTCACCTTTTTCTCTGCAAAGAAGAGGATGCTCCGGATTTGCCTGAGCAATGACTTTTCGCTGGTTTCCTGCGTGGAGCGCCTTTTTTAGTGCCAGATACATGACTGCGATCTGTGGTTCCATAGGAAACGGCAGCGTCTCGGATACGTCGGATGGCTGGATGATGGGATCCAGACCATGCTGTTTTATCATCTCGATCCGTCGCGGGGACGAAGAGGCTAAAATAATTGTTTTCATGGCATGATTATACCACAAATGGTCATACTAAGGCATAGAAGAATGGGATTTTGAGAAGAAATCTTCAGAGAGAAAATTTTGCGGGAGCACAGGAAATGAAACAGGATAAAAGAAACCATGCGGGAGCACCGGACGATCCTAAAATGAAAAAGGAAATAGCGAAGGCTTATGAGAATTACAGCAGCCAGTTTACGCCAAAGCCTCGCTATTTCATGAATGCAGCGAGAGCGTTTATGAGCGGCGGGAGCATCTGTGCAGCTTCTCTATGGCTGGAGGAATGTTTTATTGGATGGGGATTTTCGGATAAGACTGCTGCGGTCTGTGTGGTGATGATCCTGATCATGGCGGCGCAGCTTTTGACAGGGCTGGGACTTTTTGATTCTATTGCAAAGTTTGCCGGTGCGGGCGTCGTGGTGCCTATCACGGGTTTTGCCAATTCCATGGTGGCACCGGCCATCGAGTATAAAAAAGAGGGAATCGTCCTGGGCGTGGGAGCCAAACTGTTTTCTCTTGCCGGGCCGGTGCTGGTATGCGGCATTACTTCATCTATGGTGATCGGGATCGTGTACTGGATCATGGGGTTGTTTTAGAGAGAATACCTGAGGCGTGAGGCGAAAATAGGGAGTACAGGATGCCGAAGAAAAAAGGAGACGGAGATATGAGGGCGAGAAAGCAAACGCTGAAATTCCGCAACAGGCCGTATATCATAAGTGCTTATGCCATAGGCGGAAAGAAAGAAGGGGAAGGTCCCCTTCACGACTGGTTTGATGAATGTCTTTCTGACGATACGTATGGGGAAAACACCTGGGAAAAATCGGAGAGCAGGATGTTGAAGACTGCGATGACGGAATGCATGCGAAGAGGCGGCAAAACGACAGAAGAGATCGGTGCAGTGCTGAGTGGGGATCTGCTCAATCAGCTGATGTCATCGTCATTCATGGCGAGAGACCTGCAAATACCTTTTCTGGGCATGTACGGTGCTTGTTCCACGATGACGGAATCGCTGATGCTGGGTGCTGTGCTTACGGATGGTGGTTACAGCGATAATGTCATGATCGGGGCATCAAGTCATTATTGTACAGCAGAGCGGCAGTTCCGCCTGCCGCTCGAACATGGAAACCAGAGGCCGCCGTCGGCACAGTGGACAGCGACGGCGGCCGGAGCGATGCTTCTAAGTCGTGGAATTGAGGGGAACAGCCGGGCTGGCTCTGGAGGAAAGGAAAGTGGCGGAACAAAAAATACTGGAACGGAACTGCGGATCGACGGTGCCGGAAATGTCTATGCGCAGCGTCAGATCCGCATCGAGTGTGGAACCATTGGGAAGGTGATCGATGCAGGTGTGAAAGATTCCAATCAGATGGGAAGCGCCATGGCTCCCGCGGCAGTGGATACGATCCTGACTCATCTGGAGGAAACAGGGAGAACACTGGATCACTATGACCTGGTATGTACAGGAGATCTGGGATTTATCGGCAAAAGTATCGTTCGGGATCTGCTTGAGGATGCAGGCGTGAGTCGAAAAATGATCGCGGATGTATATGATGACTGTGGTGCGATGATCTATGCACCGGAACAGGATATCCACAGCGGAGGCAGTGGCTGTGGCTGTTCTGCGTCTGTCTTCGCCGGATATGTGTACCGGAATATGAAGGAAGGCAAAATAAGGCGGGCGTTGATCGTTTCCACAGGAGCTATGCTTTCGACGATCAGTCCCTTCCAGGGGGAATCCATCCCGGGGATCGCGCATGCGATTTCGCTGGAGTCGGTTTCCGGAATAATGGATAGACAGAAAGGATGCAGGAAATGATGACATATTTATTCGCTTTTTTGATCGGTGGCGGGATCTGTGTGATCGGCCAGATCTTGATGGACGCCACTAAACTGACAGCACCGAGAGTACTTGTGATACTGGTGACAGCAGGGGCACTGCTGCAGGCATTTCACCTGTATGAACCTCTGGTAAACCTGGCGCAGACAGGCGCACGGGTGCCATTGCCCGGATTTGGATATTCTCTGGCAAAAGGTGCGATGGAAGGTGCGAAGGAAAATCTTCTGGAGGCCGTTACAGGCGGGATCAAGGCCGCTGCAGGCGGAATCACTGTAGCGATCGGATGGGGGTATTTGATCGCACTTGTTTTCAATCCCAAGTCGGTTCGATGAGGGGATTTGTACGCAGGGCTGCCCGGGAGGTGAGGGGCAGCCGGACTGTCGGGGATAAAGGGCAGCTCCGGGGTAGTGAAGGACAGCCGAGATGTAAGGGGCAGCCCCGGGGGTAGTGCAGGCCTGTCCAGGAGGTAAGGGGCAGCTCCGGGGTGTGAAGGGCAGGGATGTCAGTCTGCCGGCGGTTACAACAAAGGCCCCGGGGTCGAAAGACCGCGGGGCCAGGGTTTGTGTATCTGGTTGTTATGCTATTCACCGCCGCCAGCATTGGTTGTCGGTGAAGGTGGTGTAGTAGGCTTGGTCGTTGGTGCCTTTGTCGTAGCCTGTGTGATCTGTTCCGTCGTATTCTCCACTACGGAGCTTGCAGTCGTTTCGTCTGCTGAGTCACCGGTCTTGGTGAGAGATGTCTTGGAGTAAGTACCATCTACATAATATTCGCCATTTACGTTCTTAACGTTGCTAGGCTTTTCGCGGAAGGATGCTGTCGGCAGATCTGCACAAATTCGACTCATCATGTTTTTCCAGAAAGTTGCCGAAGCACTACCACCGTCGTTGAGCTTGATATTGATATCGTTACCCATCCAGACTCCTGCAGTGTACTGCGGTGTGAATCCTACGAACCACAGGTCGTACTTGTCACTTGTCGTACCGGTCTTACCGCCGGATGGCTGGTTGCTGATCCGTGCGTTCTTACCAAGACCTTCTGTAACAACACTGTGAAGGATATCCGTCATGATCCATGCAACACCTTCATCGTATACGCGTTCTTCTTCGGCAGTCTTCTCGAAGAGTACTTCGTCGCTCGAATTGAGGACCTTCGTGTATGCGATCGGCGTCTTATAAACACCGCCGTTCGGGAAGATGGCGTATGCTGCTGTCATTTCCAGCGGGGAGATACCGTTGGTCATACCGCCCAGCGCCAGAGCTGCTGCATTTAGGTCGTTTACATCGCCTTCTTCATCGACTGTTGTGACACCTTCCTTTTTCAGCATGGATGCGGAGTATTCTGCACCGATCTGCTGGAAGGTTTTAACGGAGCAGGTGTTTACCGACTGCTGTACTGCATGTCTTAATGTCATCTGACCTTTATAACCGGAGTACCAGTTCTTCGGCCAGGCTTTACCGTTGTTCTTCACTGGTGCATCGTTGATGACGCTTCCAGCTGTGATATAGTCTCCCCAGTCACTTCCGTCACTGTTGTTAAGCTTCATCTTCTTATTATCCTGTGCATATTCATAACTCATCTGCAAAGCAGGACCGTAGCTTGCGATCGGCTTGATGGAGGATCCAGGCTGACGTGCGCTGGTCGCTCTGTTGTAAAGCTGTTTGCCCTTGGCGCCACGGCCACCCATCATGGCTTTGATCTCACCTGTGGAGTTTTCCAGCACCACGGTAGCAGCCTGCGGCTGACGGACCTTCTGCTTGATGCTGTAGTTGTTGCTGGAAACTACCAGATTATCGCCGTTTGCAACAAAGAACTCAGGATAGTCCTTGAAGAACTTTGCAGAAATCACGGCATTGCCGCTGCTGTCTCTTGTCGTATATCCCTGCGGGATGGAAAGTGCACCACTTTCGATGAAGTAGAATACGTTTCCTTCCTGCGTGTACATTCCCTTGAACTGGATGCTGACATCCGCCTGTCCGTTGACTTCGGTGTCGTAGATGTCCAGACGTTTCTTTGCATAAATCGTAAGGCTGCCGTCAGCGTTTTTCTTGTACTCGTCGCTTGACAGAGTGAATTCTCCCTTATCGTTTATGTAATAGGAGTAAGGCCGCAGCATCAGTGTGCCGTTTTTGGTCAGGATGTTGTTGTTCTTATCTTTTTGGACGGAACGGATGCCGGAGTAGTTGCTGTCTTTGGCAAATTCGTCTTCTACGATATTCTGGATATCGGAGTCCATCGTGGTGTAGATCTTCAGTCCATTGGTGTAGATCATATCTCGCGCATCAGCACGGCTGATACCGTATTCCGACACGATGTCATCGGTCAGCTGATCGATGGCGTAATCGGTAAAGTAGGAAGATTCATCTGCGCTGTCAGAAACGCCGACTTTGATATGGTTCTGCAGGTCGTCATTCAGTGCGTCGTCTCTGGCACTGTCGGAAATATAACCTTCTTCTGCCATGTTTTTCAGTACGGCGTCACGTCTATCCTTGGAGATCTCTCCATTGTACAGATACGTAACGGAATCCGTGCTGGAAATCACCGGCAGTCCCGATGGATTGGATCCGTCGTAAATCGCCTGTACCAGCGCATACGAAGTTGGGGACTTCGGAAGCGCTGCCAGGGATGCGCATTCCAGCGTATCAAGATCTTTAGCGTCCTTGGAGAAATATGCCTGGGATGCAGCTTCGATCCCATAGGAATTGAATCCCAGGGAAATCGTATTCAGGTAAGCTTCCATGATCTGCTTCTTGGAAAGGTTCTTCTCCAGGATGATGGTGTAATAAGCTTCTGTGATTTTTCTGCTCATGGAGCGCTGGCTCTTGATGTCGGACAGATATACGTTTCTGGCTAACTGCTGGGTAACCGTACTGGTACCGCTGATCTGTCCGCCGCCAAAGATACTGTCTTTTACTGCGCCCACCAGTCTGATATAGTTGAAGCCGCTGTGTTTCCAGAACTTCTTGTCTTCGATGGAAACGATGGCATTGACCATGTCTTCTGGAATCTCATCATATTCCAAAATGGTTCGGTTTCCTTCGGAGAAATAGAGGTTTTCAATTTCGTTTCCTTCTGAATCGTACATCGTAGAGCGCTGCGACAGCATGCTGTAGATGTCGTCTGTGTTTACGTTGGAAGTAGATGTGGTAATCAGGATAACACCGACGTAAACGCCAACTCCCATAATGAGTGTCAGTATTGCGGTAAGTCCCAGTTTAACGATCTTTTTCCAGGTGCTCTGAGGTGGCATCGGTTTTCTCGGACCGCCTCCTCCATGCTTGCCGAAACCTGCTTTTTTTTCGATCGCTTCTAATTTATGCTGTGCATTCCTTACGTGTTGGTTGTTAGTGATCTTGTCGCGTCCATTGTGCGGTGCACCTTGACGTGGATTAGCGCTGCGCCGTGCATTACCGCTTCTCATGTTGGTTGCAGACGCACGGGATGACTGTGCATTGTAGCTGTTTTGATTTGCAGCAGGTCTTGCAGCCCCAGGATTTCTGGATGCTGTGCCGTTTCCCTGATTTCTATGTACAGTAGTCCTCTGTCCCTGCGGACGCTGACTTTGTGGTCTTTGATTTTGAGCCCTTTGACCTTGAGGTCTCTGTCCCTGCGGCCGCTGCGACTGCAATCTGCGAGGGGCTGGTGATGAAGAATTTCTGCTGCCGGCTGGATTCGAAGGCCGCCCTTGCTGAGGCGCGGAAGGCTGGTCGAACTTGGCGAAAAATTCATCTATGTCATCTTTGTTATTATTGAAGTTATTATTTTTGTAGTTATCTGCCAAAATACTTTCCTCCTGTGAACATAATCATCGTAATTATACCATAGACCGGGAAAAATTAAAAGAAAAACGGGGCGCTTTACAAAAACAACACAATGGAAAATAGTGGATGACACTAAGGGCCTTCGTTGATGGTGTGTGGAAAGTTTTGCACGACTGGCAATAATACCGCAAAGCGCTGTAAAAAGCACGCCTGCGGATAGTTTTATAGAAGAATATGAGTCGGGAAAGGGTGTAAATAACGCAGACAAGAAAATAAAATGGATGCAGGATAGTTTTCCAATGCAGTATTATCGCAGATTTGATTCTGGATAGGATTTCCGATAGAAGCACTTGGAATATTATCTCTTTTGGGACGGATTAACGTAAACAGGGTATTTTAACCAATGATGAAAGGACAACACGGCATAACCCGGCATAAAATGGAAGATATAGCAAGGAAAATATTGACAAACAGCGAGTAAAGATGTAAAATAATAACAAAACAGTAAAAAACAAGCCTCGCACAGTGGGGATTGTAGCAGAAAAGGGGGAAATTTTATGGGAGTATCGTATTACTTTATGTCGGATCTGGAGCGGCAGTTGACGCAGTTATATGAAAAGGAAAAGACTCGGAGGACATTTTATCGACGGGAATTGAAACAGCTTCCGGAGGGAAAACTGGTGATCCGCCAGCAGGAGAGCGGAAGATTTTATTTCTATGAAAAGCGCAATGGTGTAGAGCGAGGAATCACCAGACAGCGAGAACACGCAGGATGGCTGGCGCGGAAAATGTTTCTGCAAAAGTGTCTGGATTCCGTGGAGCAGGAGTGCAAGGTGCTTGCTAATGCACTGAAACAGTTGAAACGACAAAATCTGCGAATCCAGAAAAACAGCTATAAAACCTTTAAGCGACTCCCTTTAGCGTTTCCTGAAAAAAGATATCGCTATTCTCGCCGTGCGATCGCCTGGATGGAAGCACCGTATGAGAAAAATCCTTTTCATCCAGAACAACTGATTTATCAAACGAAGAGGGGGATTTTGGTACGGTCTAAATCAGAGCGGATGATCGCTGATTTTCTGTCGAAGCATGGGATACCATTTCGTTATGAGGCAAAACTTTTGATCGACGGAAAGGCCTATTACCCGGACTTTATGATTTTATGTGAGGATGATACGCTAATATTATGGGAGCATTTTGGGCTGATGAGCCAGGATGAATATTTTAAGCGCGCCTGTGAGAAGATCAAGACATATCGAAAAAAAGGGTATATGCAGCATACAAATTTGATTTGCACGTGGGAAGAGGATCTGCTGCAGGTAAAACAGCTAGAGGAAATTCTGGAGAGGTTTGGGATCAGGAGCTTTTCAGATCCCGTGCCTGATGGGAGAGCGGCAGCATGATCCGCAGACCGTTGTTTCTGGGAACGCTGGGGTTTTGTGGAGCGATTTTGATCTCGTATTTTCTTGGAAAAGCTGCGGCTCTGGGCGTGCTGGGACTTCTGGTTTTTGCATGGTGGCAGTGGAGGCGGGCTGGCGATCCTGCTGGATCAAATGGCGTTCATGCGATCCGGATGCAAAGGCAGAAGCTGCGAAAGCATGGTACAGCGATCCTGATGGTGTTTTATGTTGTGAGTCTGGTCAATGTCCAGTTATATGAACTGCAAAGGGATCCATTTGCGGAGCTGGAAGAAACCGGGGGAGTTATGACCACTACCGCCACTGGTACGGTCTTGAACAGCAGCATCCGAACTTCCGGCAGCGGGGATGAATATCTGCAGATGACCGTCTGGGTACAACAGATCGGCGAACAGGAAGTTCACCGCCGCTGGTATGAGAGACCGGTCAGTCTGCTGGTCAAACAGTATCCGGATAGAGGGATAGACTTTTCTGATCTGATTCCCGCTTCACCGGGCACGCAGCTTCGCATCACAGGCAAAGTGGAGCTTCCGCCAGGCCGGCGTAATCCCAACTGCTTTGATTATCAGTTATATTTGAAAACCATCGGGATAGAGCGGGTCATGACTGCGCAGACTATCCATATAAAAGAAGAAAGTCATTCTTTGCAAGGGTGGCTGTTTCAGCAAAAGGAGCAATATCTGCACCAGCTGAAGGGTACCGCTGGAGAGTCCGCAGCAGGGCTGATGCGCGGTATATTGTTCGGCGAAAAAACGGAGATAGAAGAGGATACACTGGAAGAGTTTCAGCGCAACGGGACAGCTCATATCCTGGCAGTCAGCGGACTGCATATCGGGATCCTGTACGGCGTTTTGGGAAAACTCTGGCGAGGAAAAAAAGGATGGCTGTACTTTTGGACGGTGACGATGGTGCTGATCGGATACAGCTTCCTGGCGTCCTTTTCGCCTTCTGTTGTGCGTGCCTCGGTCATGATCGTTCTGCATCTGTATGCAAAGGTGCGGCATCTGAGGTACGATCTTGGCTCGGCTTCCTTTGTAGTACTTCTTATGATCCTGCTGAAAAATCCCATGCAGCTGTTTCATACAGGTCTGCAGATGTCGTTTCTTGCAGTTCTGACACTTTCTGCTGCGGCGCCTTTTTTTCGAAAGTTCTACCAAGGCATATTTTTGTCCAGCGGTGTGGTGCAGCTGGGACTTTTGTCGTACACAGCCTATGTGTTCAACTATGTGTCTTTAGCTGCGGTGTTCATCAATGTACCGATCATTTTCCTGGCGGGGTTTCTGGTTCCGCTTGGGATCGGAGGGTTTGCCCTGAGCCTGATCTTGCTGGAGCTGACTGCGGTATCAGGCGTGGACCTTGTTCTCAATATTGCTTTCAAGCCCGTTATAGAAATCATGGGACAGGCTATAGACGGATTGTGTGGATTGCTGACAAGCTGCAACAGTATGACATGTATCAAAGGTGTCACATCATTTGAAGTGACAAGTCCGCCGCGCGCATTACTGGCGGGATATTACCTGTTGCTGCTCCTGTTTCTGTCGGAAGAAGGGCGTCTTCTGATCCTGCGGAAACGGAAGAAAGCCGTAGCTGCACTGATTTGTTTATGCCTGGCAGTAGCGGCGATATTCGGGCAGGTGACCGCCACCGGATTTGAAAATGCTTCTATTGTATTCGTGGATGTGGGACAGGGAGACTGCATGCACATCAAGGCGAAGGACGGTAAAAATTATCTGGTGGACGGCGGCGGTAAAATCGATTATGATCTGGGGAAGAAAACGCTGAAACCTTATCTTTTGAAAAACGGTGTGCGACGGCTGGATGGGGCATTTGTCACTCATTTACACACGGATCATTACAAGGGCGTTGCGGAGCTGTGCCGGGAAGGGATGGTGAAGAAGCTGTTTCTTTATGAGGGCAACCGGGATAAGACCGGGCAGATCTGTCAGGAAACCGGGATGTCTGCGGAGGATCTGGTGTTTCTTCGTGCCGGACAGACCGTGTCGCTGGACGATGCGGGCTTTGCAAAGAGTGTGATGAACGATGCGGGCTTTGCAAAAAATATGTCAGAGCGAGTGGAGGTCTTATGGCCGGAAGCAGGAAGAGATGCCGGGACGGCTTTGCAGAAGAGGAGGCAGGGATCCGGTACGGATAACGGGACGAGTGCCGGAGAAAAGAAGGGACAGGATTCTGAAGAAGAGGATGAAAACGAGACCAGTCTGATCCTGAAGATCCATGCGGGCGGGCTGAGTCTGCTGGCGACAGGGGATATCGATGCTGCGTGTGAAGACCGGCTGGCAGCAAAGTATCGGAACGGTCTTAAAACGGATCTGCTAAAGGTGGCACATCATGGAAGTCGGTACAGCTGGTCGGAGGATTTTGCACGTTATGCAAAGCCGCAGGCAGCAGTGTTTCAGGTGGGGAAAAACAATTACGGCCATCCCAACGGTGAGATCATAGAAAATTATCAGCGAATGAAAGCCGGGATCTGGCGCAACGATCTGCAGGGCGCGGTTGGTTTTTCCTGCCGGCAAGGGGATACGGCAGCCGGTAAAAAGCGGTTAGAGGTTGTCACAATGCTCCCTTAACGGTATAATAAACGGCAGGAGACGAAGATCATGGCAATGGATTATAGAGAAAAAGAACATGCTTTTATTACAATCGAAAAGGATCTGAAGGGCGGGAAAGTCCCGCGTGTCGTGCTTCTTTGCGGCAGCGAGGAGTATTTGATAGAGTGGTATGCGCAGACGCTGATTCGCAGGTATGTGTCGGACGCCTGTCGTGCCCTGGATCTGGTGCGTCTGGAGGGGGACAGCCTTACCCTGGAACGGATCAGGGAAGGGCTGGAAACCGTCAGCCTGATGTCGGAGCGAAAGGTCGTTTTCTTACCCGATTTTCTTCCGGCGGCAGGAAAGGCTGTGCGGGGATTCCCGGAATCGGACTGCAAGGCGCTGGCGGAGTATCTTCCTCAGGTGATGGAGGGCAGTATGCTGCTTATGTGCGTGCCGGATCAGGAAGAACAGAAACCGAAGAAAAATGTGATACGGCAAGCGGTGGAAAAGTGCGGAAAGGTTTACGATTTTCAACCTTTGAAGGATAAGCAGCTTCACGGTTTTATCGAAAAGAGGCTGAGAGCCAGCGGCAAGAACTACCGGCCGTCGGTGGTCTCGGCGATCATTTCAAACAGCGGCTACGGCAACAAGGCGATCAATTACAGCCTGTACAATCTGGACAATGATTTAAAGAAAGTCATTGCATACAGCGGTGAGGAGATCACGGCCTATGACGTGGGTGCCGTGCTTTCAGTCAATCCGGAAAACAATGTGTTCGCTATGCTGGACGCTATTGGCAGGAATCGTAAGGACGAGGCACTGCGACTTCTTTATAATCTTTTGGAATCGGGGACTACGGTATTCAGTCTGCTGCGGATGATCACCGGACAGCTGGAACTGATCCTTTCTATCAAGGAGATGAAGGAGAATGGTATGAATCTGACGCAGATCCAAAAGAAGCTGGGAGTGCATCAGTTCAGGGTGAAGAAAGCGGCTGCTGTGGGTGGCAGCTGCTCGGTGAGTTATCTGAAAAATATTTTGTCGGAGGCTTATCAGGTGGATGAGCATATCAAGACGGGACTTTTTGACGGGCAGCTGGCGCTGGAATACTTCATAGCAAAGCTGTAAAGAATATCCATAAATGTACCGCAAACTTGTTGCAAAATGGGAAACCCCGGATGGATGGGTTTTGCAGAAAAGGCGGGAATCAGCACGGGCATAGAGTTTTAGAGAGTGGAGGCACCTTGGGTGCCTTTCTTTTTTTTCGCAAGATCGTAATGTGAAGTGCGGGGGGCTTTGCATGAAAAGGGAAATGCATGCTGAGAAAACCTACTGGAAAAACCATTGAAATTTAAACGATGTAACTAGTTTTGAAAAAAACAAAAAAACCGATTTGTGTAGTTGCTTTTTTTCAGAACATTTGTTACAATTATTCTGTTCGCATGATATAAATGTAAAATTATTTTTAGGAGGAACTAACATGAGTGAAAAAGGTTGTAACTGCAATTGCGCGCAGAACAGAGCAGCCGAGTTCAAAGATCTCGCGCCTGTACTGGAGCAATATGCAAAAGTGCCGGGGAGTCTGATCACGATCCTGCAGAAGGCTCAGGATATTTATGGCTACCTTTCTTTAGATGCTATCAACTACATCTCGGAAGAAACCGGCATTAAACCTGCTAAGATCTATGGTGTTGCCACTTTCTATGCACAGTTCAGACTGAAGCCTGTCGGCAAGTATCTGATCATGCTCTGCCAGGGTACTGCATGCCACGTTAACGGCTCCGAAATGATCGAAGAAGCCATTTGTGAGTACCTGGACATCAAGGACGGAGAAACAACGGAAGACGGTATTTTTACCTTGAACAACGTTGCCTGCCTGGGATGCTGCTCGCTGGCTCCTGTTATGATGATCAAGAGCGTTGAGGGCGATGAGACTTACGGCAATCTGACGAAGGATTCCGTAAAGCAGATCCTCGGTGAAATCAGAGAAAGAGCTTAGGAGGTGAAGGTGTGAGAGTAGTAATCGGACAGGGCAGCTGCGGTATTGCCACAGGTGCCAAGAAAACGGCTGCGGAATTTGAAAAACAGATCGCAGAAAAGAATATCAGCAATGTAACGCTCGGAGTGACCGGATGCGTAGGTACTTGTTATCTGGAACCGATCGTGGATGTATATGATGACGACGGCAAAATGACAAGATACGTCAAGGTACAGCCGGATAAGGTCGAAAAGATCGTAGAGGAGCATCTGATGCAGCATCAGGTGGCAGAAGATCAGGCCATTACAGAAGAGGACAAGGAATTTGTCGGCAAACAGCAGAGAGTCGTTTTGAGAAACTGCGGTGTGATCAATCCGGAAAATATCGAGGATTATATCGCTGTAGACGGATACAAGGCTATCGAGAAGGTGCTGACTTCCATGAAGCCGGAAGAAGTGATCGAAGAGATCAAGGTCTCCGGACTGAGAGGAAGAGGCGGTGCCGGATTCCCGACGTGGTTCAAGTGGAATGCTGCCAAGCAGAGTCCGGGCAATGAAAAGTACCTGGTATGTAATGCTGACGAAGGTGACCCGGGTGCATTCATGGACAGATCTGTTCTGGAAGGCGATCCGCATTCCCTCATTGAAGGTATGATCATCGGCGGATACGCTATGGGAGCGACTCAGGGCGTGATCTACTGCCGTGCGGAGTATCCTCTTGCGATCAAGAGACTGGAGATCGCTATGGCTCAGGCCAGAGAAAAGGGTTTCCTGGGCAAGAACATCTTCGACAGCGGATTCGATTTCGATCTGCGGATCAAGGCTGGTGCCGGTGCATTCGTATGCGGTGAAGAAACAGCTCTGATCGCATCTTTGGAAGGTGAAAGAGGTATGCCGCGTCTTAAGCCTCCTTTCCCTGCTGCAAAGGGTTACTGGCAGAAACCTACGGATATCAACAACGTAGAAACACTTGCGAATGTTCCTTGGATCATATATAACGGTGGGGCTGCTTTCGGTTCCATGGGTACAGAAAAGAGTAAGGGCACAAAGGTATTTGCACTGGCCGGCAAGATCAAGAAGGGCGGCCTGGTGGAAGTTCCGATGGGTCTGACGCTGCGCGATGTTATTTTCGGTATCGGCGGCGGCATCAAAAATGACAGAGAATTCAAGGCTGTTCAGATGGGCGGACCTTCCGGCGGATGTATCCCGGCTGAGCTTATCGACACGCCTGTAACGTACGAAGATATCAACAAGACAGGTGCTATCGTAGGATCTGGCGGTATGATCGTAATGGATGAAGATACTTGCATGGTAGATATGGCAAGATACTTCCTGAACTTTACGAGAGACGAATCCTGCGGTAAGTGCAACTACTGTCGTATCGGGACCAAGAGAATGCTGGAGATCCTGGAAAGAATCACAGAAGGCGAGGGAAAAGATGGCGACATCGAACTCCTGGAAGAACTGGCCGGCAAGATCAAGGACGGCTCCATGTGCGGTCTCGGACAGACAGCTCCAAACCCTGTTCTTACGACGCTGAAATACTTCCGCAATGAATATGAAGATCATATTTACAACAAGAAGTGTACGGCTGCATCCTGCAAAGCACTCATCTCTTTCAGCATCAACGATGCCTGCAAGGGATGTACGTTATGCGCAAGACACTGCCCGGTTGGTGCGATTTCCGGCAAAGTCAAGGAAAAACACGTTATCGACCAGGATCTGTGTATCAAGTGCGGCAAGTGCTTAGACACATGCAAGTTCGGCGCGATCGAAAAGAAATAGGGAGGAGGAACAATAATGGAAAAATTCAAACTGAATATCAACGGCAAAGAAGTCAAAGGACTTCCGGGCCAGACTATTTTAGAAGTTGCCAGAGAAAATGACATCTTCATTCCGACTCTCTGCTACGATGAAAGAACGAAGATCTACGGATCCTGCGGCATCTGCATGTGCGAGGTGGAAGGCAATCCGAAACTGTGCAAGGCATGTGCGACGGTAATCGCTCCGGGCATGGTGATCCGTACAAATACTGAGAGAGTTATCGAATCCAGAAAGACGAACCTGGAACTGCTGCTTTCCAATCACACGGGAGACTGCAGACCTCCATGCGTACTGGCATGTCCGGCACAGACTGACTGTCAGGGATACGTTGGTCTGATCGCAAACGGGGAATATGAAGCAGCTCTGGAACTGGTAAAGGACAAGATCCCTCTTCCGGCAGCACTGGGAAGAGTTTGTCCGCATCCATGCGAAGAAAAGTGCAGAAGAGGACTGATCGACGAACCGATCTCCATTCAGTGGCTGAAGAGATTCGTTGCTGACAACGATCTGATGGGTGAGGAAGCTTTCATTCCGGAATGTGAACCGGCAACCGGCAAGAGAGTCGCAGTTATCGGTGGTGGTCCTATGGGACTTTCTGCTGCATATTTCCTGCGTCAGAAGGGTCACGATGTGACTATATTCGAATCCATGCCGAAGGCTGGAGGAATGCTCCGTTACGGTATCCCGGAATACAGACTGCCGAAGGAAATTCTGGATGAAGAGATCCTGACCATCGAAAAGATGGGCGTGGAGATCATCACAGACACTAAGATCGGTGTAGATATCCCGTTTGAAACAGTTCGTGAAGACTTCGATGCTGTTTTGCTGGGAATCGGCGCATGGATCTCCACAGGCGTTGGATGCAAGGGCGAAGATGCTGACGGTGTGATTGGCGGTATCGACTTCCTGCGCAAGGTAGTAAGAAACGAAGAAATCGAACTTGGCGAAAAGGTTGCGATCGTCGGTGGTGGTAACACAGCCATGGACGCTTGCAGAACAGCTGTAAGACTGGGAGCCAAGGAAGTTTACAACATTTACAGAAGAACCAAGGATGAAATGCCGGCTGACATGGTGGAAATCGAAGAGGCGGAAGAAGAAGGCGTGATCTTCAAGAACCTGACCAACCCGATCGAAGTCATCAAGGATGAAAACGGCCATGCCAAGGAAGTCGTTCTGCAGGTTATGGAACTGGGTGAACCGGATGCTTCCGGAAGAAGAAGACCGATCCCGGTAGAAGGCAAGACGGAAACCATCGCTATCGATACGATGATCCTGGCAATCGGACAGGCTGTTGATGCTTCTATCTTCGATTGTGACAAGACGAGAAAGAACGCGATCGCATACGATAAAGAAACGTTCATGACCAGCATGCCTGGCGTATTCGCCGGCGGAGACTGCGGTAACGACAAGATCTCTATCGCGGTAGAAGCGATTGCTGATGCAAAGAAAGTATCGGAATCTATCGATGCATACCTGGACGGTGAGATCATCCGCTACGAAAAACCTTACTTTGTAGAAAGAGACGACATCAACGAAAAGACTTTCGAAGACAGAGAAAGAGAATGCAGACCTGAGATGCCGCAGCTTTCCGCAGAAGAAAGAAAGAACAACTTCAGCGAAGTTATTCCTGACGGCTACACGGCAGAGCAGGCAGAAGCTGAGGCTTCCAGATGTCTGGAATGCGGATGCCACGATTACTTCGAATGTAAGCTGATCGACCTGGCTCATCAGTATGATGTGAAGCCGGAACGCTTTGCAGGAGATAAGAACACTATCGAATTCGAAGATGATCATCCGTTCATTGTAAGAGATCCGAACAAGTGCATCCTGTGCGGACTGTGTGTAAGAGTCTGCGATGAGATCATGGGCGTAGGTGCGCTGGGTCTGGTGCACAGAGGCTTCGACACAGTGGTTAAACCGAATATGGAAAAACCGCTGATCGAATCTGGATGCGTATCCTGCGGACAGTGTGTCAGCGTATGTCCGACGGGCGCTTTGCAGGAACGTACTACGATGATCAAGGAAACTCCGGTAGATACAGTGGAAACTGACACGACATGTTCTTACTGTTCCGTAGGCTGCAGTCTGAAGCTGGAATCTTACGGCGACATGCTGATCAAGGCGAACCCGGACAAGCAGGGAACTGTTAATGCAGGTCTGGCTTGCGGAAAAGGTAAATGGGGATTTGACTGCTCCATGCTGGAAAACAAGCTGGAAGAACCTCTGATCAAGTCCGGCAGCGACTTCCGCGAAGCTGACTACCACGAAGCTCTGGTACTGATTGCTAAGAGATGTCAGTCCATCGGCGCGAAATACGGAAAGGATGCGATCGGCGTTGCTGTTTCCGACAGATATACCAATGAAGAAGCATTTGCTATCAAGAAGATGGCTGAAACTATGGGTGCGAAGATCTTCTCCATGAACAACAGAGCAAGCGGTATCGCTGATGTTCTGGGATTCGATGCTTCTCCGAACACTATCGATGAACTGCTTTCCACGAATATGATCCTGGCTGTTGGATTCAATACAACGGACAATCCGGTGATCGAGCTGAAGATGAAGCAGGCTGCGGAAGCAGGCGCTAAAGTCGTTTTAGTAAATCCGGAAGATTACGTGCAGCACATTGATTTCCTGAACAAGGCTGTCTACACGAAAAACGATCTGAGCTTCCTGAAAGAGGTCGCAAAGGCAGTTGTTGACAGCGGCAGGGGTGCAGGCGTTGACGGCTATGAAGCGTTCGCAGCAAGCGTTAAGGATGTTACGGTAAGTGATGATGCAAAGGCTGTCGCTGACATGTATCTGGAAGCGAAGAAGGCTATGATCGTATTCAACCAGAATCTGATCACAACAGAAGCAGCTTCTCTGCTGGCTGATATCGCTCTGGTAAGTGGACACATCGGTACACCGAGAGACGGTATCCTGCAGGTCAAGGCGAAGAACAACTCTCAGGGCCTTGTTGATCTGGGAATCACAGCCGGTGCAGAAGAACTGGAAGGGGTAAAAGCCCTGGTAGTCTTCGGTGAAGAGGCTGATATCGATACAGATGCCCTGGAATTCCTGGCAGTAAGCGACACGCACATGACAGCTCTGGCTGCTAAGGCGGACGTTGTGATCCCGGGAACTGGATTCGCATCAACAGATGGTACCTACACCAACACGGAGAGAAGACTCCAGCTGGTACAGGCTGCCATCGAAGAAGATGTGGAATTGGCAAACTGGGAAATCGCTGCTGAGATCGCGCACGTATTCGAAGTGGATTACGAGTGGGAAAACACAGAAGATATCTCTGTTGCCATGAACGATGAAGTTCCGGCTTACAAGTATGCAGTCGTAGACGAAGTTCTGGGCGGTGTGCTGAAACCGGCAGATGATGCAAGACTGGCTGTGATCGGCGATGCCAAGTTCGCAGATCCGATCAAGTGTACTGACAGTCTGATGAACGTCATCGTAGAAAGACTTCCTAAGCCTGCAAATCCGACAGCGTAAGCGGAGATCGGACTGATCACGGTGCAGATCGTCAGCAAGGCGACGGAATGTAGTTTTCTGTAAACTAATGCTTTGACGGTGCAAGCTGTGACAGAATAAAACACGAAATAAAAGAACAGTCTTTCGGCAGAGTGAAAATGCTCTGCTGATGGGCTGTTTTTTTGTGGGAAGGGTGGCGGAGAGCCAGCTGATAGGTGCCGGCAAGCAGCGGAGTTTGGAGGCGCTTTCATCTTGTGGAGGTTGGCGGCGCTTTCAGGCTAATTGTCTATAATTCATGGAATAAAGATGAAATCCTCGCCGGACATTAAAAATAACGTAAATGCTTTTGAGAGTTATGCTTGGGGATAGTTTTCGCCGGGGAAGCAGGATCTGGAACAGTAAAAATACCACGAATTTCATTCAGATGGATTCACAGGTTATTCGCAACGGTTTTTTACGAGATATATGCGAGATATACAAGGGTCATGGCTGTAAAAACAGTGATCATGATACAATTACTATCCTGAGCGAGGTGTAACACTTGCAATCAGGATATTTTTTCTGTTAGGAGTTTGTTTGGATCAACATATAATATCCTGACAAGCTTTTCAGGTTAGAAATAGGATATTCTATCTCAACGTCCATTGAGTCTGCGGCATTTCCTCACTGAAGTCTTATGAAGAATACTTCTGCATCTTCCCAGCGAGAATCCCTGCGCAATCTCTTCCTTTCTCGCAAGTTCCGTGATAAAATAGCTATATCTGCAATCTGCAGATTCACAGCAGAAATGGGGTAATGGAATACGATATGAGCAAATTGATCGAACAGTTACGAGAGAAAAGAAACTTGACCGATGAGCAGCTGAAGGAATTGATCGAAACGGATGGTTACGACAAGGAGCTGTTTGCTTCGGCAGTGGATATAAGAGAAAAAGCTTACGGCAGAGATGTGTATATCCGGGGGCTGATCGAGATCAGCAGCTACTGTAAAAACGACTGCTATTACTGCGGGATCCGCAGGAGCAACGAGAAGGCGCAGCGGTACCGGCTTTCTGAAGAGGAGATCCTGGAATGCTGCGTGACCGGTTACGACTTGGGTTTTCGGACTTTTGTGCTGCAGGGCGGTGAGGATCCGTATTTTACGGACGAGCGGATCTGTGACATCGTAGGAAAAATAAAGAAACGATTTCCGGACTGCGCTGTGACGCTTTCACTGGGAGAAAAGTCCCGGGAAAGTTATCAAAAGTATTTTGATGCAGGCGCTGACCGATACCTGCTCCGCCACGAGACGGCGGGAGCGGAACACTATAGGAAGCTGCATCCGGCGGAGCTTTTGCAGGAAAAACGGATGCAATGTCTGCGGGATCTGAAGGAAATCGGATATCAGGTCGGATCGGGCTTTATGGTAGGATCGCCATATCAGAAGACGGAAGATCTCATCAGCGATCTGCGCTTTTTACAGGAGCTGCAGCCGGACATGATCGGGATCGGTCCTTTTATTACCCATCAGGATACGCCGTTTCGGGAGTTTCCTAGCGGAGAACTGACTCTTTGTCTGCGGATGGTGGCGATTTTAAGACATCTGTTTCCGGAGGTGCTTTTGCCTGCGACGACAGCGCTGGGTACGATCCATCCAAGCGGGCGTGAACTGGGTCTTTTAGCCGAAGCCAACGTGGTGATGCCGAATCTGTCGCCGGTTGGCGTGCGTGAAAAGTACAGCCTTTATGATAATAAGATCTGTACAGGTGATGAAGCTGCTGAATGCAAAGCCTGTATGGCAGCACGTATGAAGAGCATTGGTTATGAAGTAGTGACAGACAGAGGCGATTATAAAGCATGACTGCAGTTCACTCCTGAATAACTTAAGCACCCGCAATAAGCGGCACATAAAACTGAATATAGAAAAATAAAAACTAATCGGAAAGCAGTTGATAAGAAAGCTCCTGACCGAAAAGAAAGGAAACCAATCTATGTATAATCCAAAATCATTAAAAGCAGAGGAATTTATTTCCGACGAAGAGATCAGAGAAACCCTTGCATATGCAGATGCAAACAAAGAAAATGTGGAGCTGATCGACCAGATCCTT
>OKRW01001112.1_pt1 | contig 24245 bp, 23 predicted proteins | sample 1601151 | NCBI WGS metagenome assembly OKRW01 (sample SAMEA3541471, study PRJEB24748) | human gut metagenome | biome: human gut; feature: human-associated habitat; material: faeces | place: China | collected 2012 | reverse complement strand
AGGGCATGGGCATGCAGCCGGCAATGGGCATGAACCAGGGCATGGGCATGCAGCCGGCAATGGGCATGAACCAGGGCATGGGCATGCAGCCGGCAATGGGCATGAACCAGGGCATGGGCATGCAGCCTGGAATGGGCATGAACAACCAGGGCATGGGCATGCAGCCTGGAATGGGCATGAACAACCAGGGCATAGGCATGCAGCCGGCAGCAGGTATGAACCAGGGCATGTCACAGAACGTGAATCCACAGGGCGGTATGGGAACTGCAGCAGGAGGAATGGGAGCTGCAGCAGGAGCCGTTGCGGGAGCAGCCTTTGCAGGAAATGCTGCTGAAGGCCCATGGGTATGCCAGTCATGCGGAGCAACCAATGCCGGCAGATTTTGTGAAAGCTGTGGTAGTCCAAGAAAATAGAAGCGAGAACTGACGAAAGTGAAAAAGGAGGTTCTTATGAAAAGAAAGATACTGGCAGCCGTTCTCGTGCTTGCAATGTGTTTCGCATTTGCAGGATGCGGTGGAGATAGCGGCGATAAAGACAAAGCCAAAGAAAAGCCAAAAGTGACATCCATTACAGGCAGCTGGGAGTGTGAGGACATCGAAGTTACTGATAATGGCAAGAAGGTCAGTAAAGATACGATCAAAACTATGTTCGGCAAGGATTTTTCCAGTGTTCTTAAGCTCACTGCCTATGGTGACGGCTCAGCGGATATCAATATGATGGGCGATGAGGGAGTCATTTCCTGGAGCGAAACGGAAGACAATGGATACAAACTTTCTTATACGGGTCCTGAGGCGGAAAGTGCTGGGGAGATGAATGCGAAGCTGGACGGCGACAAACTGATCGTAACTGTGAAGGAAACGTATCTGTCGGACGGCAAGGAACAGGGCATGGAGATGAAATTCACGATGAAATATCTCGGGAAGAAATCCAAGCTTATCGAAGGATGGGACGTAACGCTTGATGATGATGAAATCTACGCCATGAGCAATGCCATGGTAGGAGGTGCATGTGTTGAAGCGGACGGAATGCTGTACGGAGATTACGGCGGCAAGGAATGGGGCAAAGGAGCCTTTACAGCGGCCAAGATCAAGGACGGCAAGCTGAAAGATAAGACCGTCATCGCCAAGGATACCAAAGCCAGTTGTCTGTCCGTATATGACGGAGATGTTTACGGCATTCTCGACAAGGAGAAGATCGTAAAAGTAAAAGCCGGGAAAACCAAGGCTGAAACTCTTTATACGGGAGCCTGCGACTATATGCAGGTGACGAAAAACGGCATTTATTTTACCGATGAAAACGATAAATACTGCAAAATGGGCCTTGATGGGAAAAACAAGGAAACTGTGCTGGATAAGGGAGTCTTTTATCCATATCAGGTCAGCTCAAAATTCCTGATCTATCAGGATGATGCCGACGGGGAAACGCTTCATGTGTACAACATGGAAGACGGCAGCGACACGAAGATCTCGAATTTCGTTTCCTATGAACCGATGCTTCGTGGGGACTACCTCTACTTCTATACACCTGGAAATGGAGAAAATATGCAGTTCATGTGCCGCGTAGACATGTATTCAGGCAAAGTGGATAAAGCCGAGGGAGCAGCTATCGTGTATGACTATTATGTGACGCCGAAATATATCGCGGCCGCAAAGGGTGGATTCGTCAAAATCAAATTCAGCGAATGGGATACTTTTTCCAATACAAGCAGTGCAGGAACCAAAGCCTATCCGGTCTACAGTAACGGAAAGACCTGGATCGCAAAAGCCTACGGTGAAACGTATATGGATACGAAAATATTTAGCACAGAGGAAGGAAAGAGCATAGGATTCACGTACGTGAAGGAGGAATAGGAGGCTTTTATGTCAAATCAAATGGAGTATAAATGTCCGGCATGCGGTGGAGCGCTCGCTTTTGATTCAGCGAGTCAGAAGCTGAAATGTCCGTTCTGCGACAGTGTTTACAATCTGGACCAGTTTGAGCAGCAGCAGCCTGATCCTGCACAGCAGGCGCAGGCTCAGCAGGGAGAACAGCCTGCAACTGGAGGCATGAACTGGAATGTGGAACCGGGCAGTGAATGGGCTGCAGGAGAAACAGATGATATAAGTGTTCTCTCCTGCAACTCGTGTGGTGGAGAGATCGTATGCGAAGATACGACCGCTTCAGCAACCTGTCCTTACTGTGGCAATCCGGTAGTGCTCAAAGGAAAGCTTTCCGGTATGTTAAAGCCGGACTGCATCATACCGTTCAAGCTTGATAAAAACCAGGCAAAGGAAGCGTTGAAGCGTCATGTTGCCCGTAAAAAGCTTGTGCCTGCTCTTTTCAAAGATAAAAATCATATCGAAGAGATCAAGGGTGTGTACGTTCCTTTCTGGCTGTTTGATGCACAGGTAGCAGCAAACATCAGCTACAAGGGAGAGCGGACCCGTACATGGAGCGATGCGAAGTACAAGTATATCGAACACAATTATTACAGGATCTATCGAGCGGGATATGTGGCATTCGATCAGGTCCCGGTGGATGGCTCTAAAAAGATGGCAGATGATCTGATGGAATCTATCGAACCGTTTGATTTCTCCCAGGCGGTGGATTTCAAAACGGCTTATCTGGCCGGATTCATGGCAGATAAGTACGATGTGGATGCGGAAACAAGCATCAATACTGCTAATGCACGGATCCGATGGAGTACGGTGGATGCTTTTCAGAGCACGGTGCAGGGTTTTACAGGCGTGACTGCGGAAGAATCCTACATAAATCTGCAAAATGGTGTTGCCAGATATGCTCTTTATCCGGTATGGCTGCTCAACACAAGATGGAACGGGAAGGACTACATCTTCGCCATGAACGGGCAAACCGGTAAGTTTGTTGGCGATCTTCCGCTGGATAAAAAAGCTTACCAGAGGAATTTCGCTATCCTGGGAGGTATATTCAGTATAGTTGCAAGTGTTCTGGCCTTTTTGGCAGACTACATGTTTTTCTAGGAGGTGGCAGAGATGAGAAATAAAGCAATCACGATCATAATGGCTCTGCTGCTGACACTGGGGTTAGCTGCGGGTTCAAGTTTTGCGGCAGAGAAAACGTCATATTTTATAGACGATGCATCTATCGTCTCTTCGGAAACCCAGAAGGAGATCGATTCGCGTCTTGCCGACATCTCAAAGGCACAGAAGTCCGGCGTATATCTTATGACTACCGATGATTTTCAGGGAATGACGCCGCAGGAATTCGCAGATTTCGTATATGAAGAAAACGGCATGGGATATGGATCTTCTCACGACGGTATTATTCTGGTCTTGAATTACGATTCAGGCGACTGGGCTATCAGCACGACGGGAAGCGGGATCTCTACCTATACGGACGCAGGACAGGAATATCTTATGGAAAATGTCACAAAAGATCTCCGAGAAGATCCTCCTGCAGCGTTTTCAGTCTATGCAGACCTGTGTGAAGATTTCCTGATACAGGCGGCAAAGGGAAAGCCGTACGATGTTGGCAACATGCCAAAAGACTTTAATCTGTTGATTGATATCGCTATCGGTATCGTAATCGGGCTTCTGATCGCGTATGCCATAGTAAAAAGACAGAAAGATGCTTTAAAAAGTGTGCGTCGCAGGGTAGCGGCCAAGGAATACATGAGACCGGGAAGCCTTAAGCTGACAGCTCAAAATGAGCAGTATCTGTACAATACAGTAGATCGTATTGAAAAAGAAACTTCGTCCGGCGGCGGCAGCAGCAGCGGCGGCAGTACGACACACACAAGTTCGTCAGGAACGACCCATGGCGGCTCTTCCGGAAAGTTTTAGAGGTACCGCATATGACAGATGTTAAAAAAGTGATCGCTTTGAACCGTCTTCGTGCACAGATGCTGGATGAAGAGGTTTCTCCGGCACAGAAACAATACTATCTGGAACTGGCGCAGTGGCTTGAAAATCAGAATATACAGACTGCAGAGGAGGCAACGGAATCCATTAAAAACACACCCTATTACGACGGGGCTGCTCTGGCAAAAGAGCTGGATGGGATCCACCTCAGGATACGTGCGGCACGCGAACTGGGGTACGAAGACGTGGAGAAGATCCATTTGCAGCGACGTGAAAAGCTTCTTTCAAAGGGGCTGCAGGCATATGCTTTTTCACAGGAATGGATCGATGATTATAACAGGGCGCAGGAGGCATCGGTCCGGTATATGGAGCGAAAGGAAGTCTTCGGACGTATCTTCCGGGCTTACATCCGCATCTGTGGAAGCCCGCAGCGGGAACATCGTCTGGAAGCAGTCAAGGATATGAAGGCAGCACTTTCTGAACTGGAACAGATGGGCGTCTCGTTTGAAGAGTTGGCACAGCAGAAAGCATACAGACAGCTGACCATGACCACCGAAGAAGGAATGGCACGTTTTGTCGCTTTTGTCGAAGAATTCAAGAAAACGGGAACGGCCGCAGGCGCAGTGGATCTGAACCATTTAAAGAAAGAGCAGGAGAGGATCGGGCGCTGGGCCAAGGAGCATGCTGCACAGCTGATCGCTGCAGGAGCACAGGAACAGTGGAACAGAGCCAGCTGTATCGCTGTGCCGTCTGATGATCCCATGGGATATGATTTTATCGCCATGAAGGAGGTGAAGGTCTGATGGATATGATTTGGCAGGCTACTCTGGATGGATATGTGAAACTGCTCTATGACAATGATCCCCAGGGACCTTTGCTGGAAAGCATCCGTGATTTCGAAAAACGATTCTGTCAGGTTGCAGAGGAAAACCGCGGCAATCCGGATGTGGCAGGGGTGCTGAGCCGTGCAGGGCTTCAGGATGAATATAACCGGCTGTACATGGCGTCGATCAACAGAAACAATGACTACAGTGCCGTTTCAGCGGAGGATCAGCCGCAGGTATTCGATTATCAGAAAGAACAGCGACTGCCTACCGTTCATGAGTTTTTAAACAGCTACAGGCTGGTGTATGAGGAAATAAGACCTAATGCCAGAGAAGCGACAAGCAGAGCTTATGAAAAACTGTTTGAAGTGGAGAAGCGAACGGATGATCTGATTGAAGCACAGATGATCATAGAGCGGGAGAAACTGATCCTGAATACGGTGATCGCAGATTACAAGGAACTGGCTGAGGATTTTCTCAAGGCAGCCGATCCGAATTACGAGATCACATCTTCCGTTGTAAAGCTGTCGGCAGGGACTTACGCTTCAGCAAGCAGTCTGGACGAGATCACTTATATGGGTGAGATCGCCCGAGGGAAAGCCGATGATCTGGCGGTACAGAATCTTGTAAAAATAGAGCTGATGGTGCAGTTCATGTCGTTGATCTACGCCTGGGAGCATACGAAGCGAAAGGTCCGGGAAGGAGGCCCCCGCATCGGGGAATATGCACAGGCCATGGTAGTGACTCGTGAGAAAACACGATCCTGTTACAGGTTTATGAGCCGTGATATGGGAATCGACTTCGATAAAATGGAAAGTACGCCATTTTATCGCATCATGCTTTTGAACCCGAAAGGGCTTGATGAGCTGTGGCGCATCAAAAAGGTGATGCATCCGGATAATATCAAGGCGTCCAGGTACGTTTTATTTGAAGAGATCCTGCCGGACCGGAGCCTGGAGGATATCCTGCTCTCACCGCAGAAGGAGCCGTATTACGAACCGGTCGATACGATCCACGATGATCCGGGGCTGGATGATGAGTACCTGGCTATTGCTGCGGAGCTCAACAAGGATATCCCATATTTTCGCAGAAACAGGACCGATGCCGAGCTTCGCGAGCAGCGAAAGGCTGCAAAGAATGGCTTTTCGTCAGAAAAGCTTTTGCAGAACATGAAGCAGCTGAATCAAAAGCTTTCTCAAGGAGCAGGTGGAGCGGCTGCAGGGGCTGCAGGGACGGCCGGAGGTTTTACGGGAGGTCTTAGAAATATGAGTCCGGATATGAAAAAGACACTTGGAAAGAGTGCTGCAAAAGGCGCAGCGGCTACGGCTGCAAAAGAAGTGGGGCGCGGTCTTTTGCGGGGGCTTTTCCGAAAATAAAAGTCTTTGTCATAGTTCTGATGCGAAGGGGATGGTGATCATATGAATAAGAGATTTCTTGCTTTACTGGCTGCTTTGATTTTGTGCCTGGGACTTGTGGCATGCGGCAGCGGTGAAAAGAATGAAGCAGAGAAATCCACTAAGGAAACTGAGGTGACCGCCAGGAAGCAGTGGGATTTTACGGATAAGACGGGAATGATCCATGGAGATTTTGCAGATAAATCATTCTACAAAGGAATGGAGTACCAGGAAGACAGGACAACGTGTCTGGCGATCTGCGGCGATAGTTCAACGCCTGGTCAGGAGATCCGGATCGTCATTACGGTAAGGTGGGAGTCCGATCTTTCAGTATCTGAAGAGCAGATGAAAAATGCGGCAAAATCTTATGAGCCAGCCAGGATGCTTACCGAAGAAACGCTTAAAAAATACGGTGCGGAAGGCTGCAGGATCTCATATCAGCTAGGCAATGATGATATGGGAAGCTGGTCATGGAATGATGTCCTGACAAAACAGCCACACGGTGCAGAATCTTCGGAAGGATGTATTGTCTGGATCGAGTCTCATTTTTATCCGGGAGATGAAGAGTTAGTGACATATCAGCTGGACCAGATCGGTTTCAACTGGGATGTATATCAATCGTTAAAGAAATAAGAGAACAAGAGGTGATGAAATGAAAAAGAAATTACTGATGATCGTTATGGCAATGGTTCTGTGCTTCGCACTGGCAGCCTGCGGAGGCGGCGGAGACAAGGAAAAGGACGACGGCATCGATCCGAATGCAACAGTTACCAAGGAGCAGTATGATAAGCTGGGTGAAAGCAAGTGGTACGAGATGTCCCCAGAAGAAATGGAACAGTTCCTGGGCGTAAAATATGTGGAAGATGAAGAATCCACCAAGGACTGGGGCGATGGATACCTGGTAGTCGACTTCCCGGGACCGGATGATGATTCCCGTGTTCATGTGCTGTTTAAAGACAAAGAAGGAGACGGTAACATGACTGCGACCAGCATGAGCCCGACGGGTCAGCTGATAGGCGACTAATGAGAATAGAAAGCGGAGCTGTATAAATGATATGGCTCCGCTTTTTCGCATTTTTAAAAGGAAAAGGAGGGACATATGAGAAGTAAATTCAGGATGTTGACCATTATGGTCACGACGATTGTAATGATATTTGTGTTTGCCGGATGCGGCAATTCTGCCAAATCTGTCAAGGGAGAAACTTTTGACGGTGGAAACATAGAAGTTTTCGTTCCAGAGGGCTGGAAAGCCTTTCACGGTGCAGATGTTTTCGGTGATTATGAGGAAGGGTATGATCCTAATACGGTAAGTATCGGCAAAGGCGCGGAAAGCGAGCTTGATTTGTTCAACAAGCCGATGGTGCATATTACGTATTCTGGAAAGGATAGAACTCTAAGTATGCCGTCTAAGGAACTGTACAAGGATGGAAAAGATATCGAGGATATCAAGACAAGCGATCATACCTGGAGAGGATACACTGCAACGAGCGTAGGATATCCGATCGCAGTGCTGTTTACAGAAGATGGTGATGAGCAGATCCAAGTGGCTGTCACACTGGAAAACGGTGATGAGAAAATAAGCCTGGAAGATGCGGATGTACTGGCGATCCTGGAAGGGATCAAGGTGAAAAAATAAAACCGGGGGATACACTGTAGAGCCCCCGGAATCTTCGTTCTATTTCTTTAATTTCAGACCTTCCTGGAAGGCTTCGCCGACGCGTTCGGTCACTTTATAGTAGCCGTGAGTGTAAGTATCGAAGGCGATGGCATTGACCAGGGACATATCCAGCTGGCCGTTTACCAGTACGCTATCGTCAGCCGTCACGTTTACGACTTTGCCGATGACGCCGCAGCTGCGGGAGCCTGAGGTGATCACCGCTTCCAAGGAATTCTGCGACTGCGAGTTCTCCTGGTATTCTGCAAAGGACGGGGCTCACGGCGTCAGCATCGGCAAGACGCTTCCGGCCATCTCGGAGGAAGCATCCCACCAGTACCCAAGAGAGGATTTCACCGTGGAAAATGTCACAAAGATCCCGTGTAGACAGGTGCTGGGGTCGTATATCGTGCGGTTTGAGAGATAGGAGAATGAATTAGGGAATTAGTGGATTTTGAAGAGACTCTGGGTGGGAGTCTCTGTAATACAGAATACCCCGTTTCCTTCTGCAAAGTCCCCGCCGGAGATTTTCTGGATGCGGGCGTTTCGGTGGTTCGGGAAAAATAACCTGATCAGGCGCGGGATGATGCGGTCAGGTTATTTTTTCTGTAAAGAAAAGGATTTTCGTCTGAGAAATGCTCTGTGTGAAGCTATGTAGGGTGCATTTTTTGTGAGAAAATAACCGGGAGGGACCATAGATCTTAAATTGTGGTATTTCTGGCACACTGCATGGGGATATTTTCCTTTGAAATAACCTTTACATCATCATAAATTCATATAGTGGTATTTTTACCGTGCGGGGATAACTTAATTGAAAATTTCAGGACAATCAGGATATTCTGTCCGCTGCGGCAAGATACGGCATTCAGGATCGGTGCAGCTTTGCCATTACAGCTCTGCAAACAGGGCGTGAAAGTCTTTCTTGTGCTCGGCTTTACAGACCAGGTAGTAGGTGACGGTGGCGTCCGCGTCGGAGACGGGGACGAAGACCCGGCCGGGTGGGGTTTTCTGGTAATGTTCCCCAAGTTCCGTGGCGAAGAACGGCAGTGATGAGGCTCGGATCAGTTCGTTGAAGCTGAAACGATCGCTCTGGGTGAGAAAGCGGGAGTCTGGCATCCGGTCTTTGACGAAATTCCAGAATCCGATGTCCGGCATGAGCAGCATGTTTTCCCCGTTCATTTCTGAGAAGGAAAGGCTTTCCCATTGGGCATACTTATGGTCTTTCGGGAGGCCGAACAGCAGGGACTCCGTGCCGCATTCTTTGCAGAAAAACTGGCTGCCCGAAGGGCTTTCGTGGGTGACGACTAATTGATAGACGTTGTTTTTGAGATCTTTTAACAGCCGGTCTTCCCGGTCCATTTCCGTTTGCAAAGACATCCCGGGGAACAGGTTGGCGATCATCGGAGCCAGGGTCCACAGCGGGATCGTGGATCACAGCGATCCGGCGTTCGTCAAGTTCATCTGGCAGTATCATGCAGAATAATAATTACAGGGATACGATCAGGATTTAGAAGACTTAGAGGGTGTATTGAGATCATGCCGCCAGGGCAGGCAGGAAACTGTTTGTTCTGGCGGCTTTTTATGTTGAGATATTTTATCTGCTTTGATTTTTTTTCGAAATAGCTGCGACCAGTTTCAGTCAGTATTACCTTTCGGAAGTGCATGGACTGGCTGAAATCTGTGGCGTGGAAGCAAGCGTTTGACGTTGTCTTTGCAGAATGCCTGATTATCCTTGGGCAATGCCTTTGCAGAATGAGCGGCCCTTGGGAAATGCTTTTGCAGAATATCCTGTTTTCTCCTGCAAAGAGCCTGCGGGGGATTTTTTGCAGCGTCGGGCGTTGGGCTAGATGTCTGGTTATGCTATAATACCGAGATTTAAGGGAAATGCCCTGGAAAAAGATAGTCGATTATCGCAGAATAAATGGAAATCATCAGTTAGGGTAATCGGTGATGATCGGACCTGTGATTATTATCCTAACATGGGCGAGCCTGTGTGATTGGGATAGTTTAGGGCGGGCAGACAGCGAGCGTCGAGCAGAAAATAACTTTTCAAGTATAATAATTCGTCAGCGGGGTATTTTGTGTGGTCGGAGAAGAGCCGAGAAGCGGGAAACTATCCTTTATAGCAGGGTGGGGAGGGATTAGTGGTATTTTTATGATATTTCAATCCCCTGAATAAAGAATAGACAAGGTTTTCGGATATTCGGCAGGTTTCGTTTTTTCTCGGCAAATTGTCTGACTTTTTTCTTGACAAGGCTCTGTTCGACAATGGATAATAGAGATGTTGATTATTTTTGTAACATATGATATATGACATAAAAGCTGGCCGCTTCATGAGCGGGATATCGCGGGAGCAGCGCAGCCAGGAAGGAGCAGAAAATGGGGCTTATTAAAGCAGCAGTTGGAGCAATCGGCGGAACGCTGGCGGATCAGTGGAAAGAGTTTTTTACGTGCGATGCGATCGATGAGAATGTGCTGGTAGTGAAGGGAACCAAGCGGGTTTCGGGCCGTTCGTCCAATACGAAGGGCGAGCAGGACGTGATTTCCGATGGTTCGGCTATCGCCGTTGCAGACGGTCAGTGTATGATGGTCGTGGAGCAGGGCAAGGTCGTGGAACTGTCCGCGGAACCGGGCATTTTTATCTATAAAAACGATTTGGCACCGTCGATTTTCGCGGGCAATCTGACTCATGATCTGACGGGAATCGCAAAGGATCTCTGGTCGCGTTTTCAGTTTGGCGGCGGCACCGGCAAGGATCAGAGGGTCTACTATTTTAACACTAAGGAACTGATGGGGAACAAATACGGCACGGCCACGCCGATTCCGTTCAAGGTCATGATCGACCCGAGCATCAACCGGTTCCTGGGGATCTCCGTCCGCTGCAACGGGGAGTATTCCTATAAGATCGTCAACCCGATGCTGTTTTACCGGAACGTGTGCGGCAACGTGCAGAAGGAATACACGCGGGAGGAGATCGAAAGTCAGCTGAAGTCGGAGCTTTTGACGGCTTTACAGCCGGCTCTTGCAAAGGTTTCTGCAAAGGGTGTGGATTACGCTGACATTCCGCTTTATACGAAGGATATCACGGAGGCGCTCAACGAAGAGCTTTCGGCGTCCTGGACGGAAAAGCGCGGGTTGCAGGTGGTTGGTTTCGGAGTCAATTCCATCTCCGTATCGGATGAAGACAAGGCCAAGATCCAGAGTATGCAGCAGGCGGCATTTATGTCGGATCCGAGTCTGGCGGCCGGCAATATCGCCATGGCGCAGGCGGATGCTATGCGGGCAGCGGCAGCTAATGAAAACGGCGCTATGATGGGATTCATGGGCATGGGCATGGCGGCGCAGGCCAGCGGTGTGAACGCCAATGATCTGTTTGCTATGGGGCAGCAGCAGGCTCAGAATTCGCAGAATGGACAGCCGCAGCAGGGTGCTTCGGGTCAGGCTGGGCAGCAGCCTCAGATGCAGCAGAACGTGCCGCCACAGGGTCAGATAAATCAGCAGCCTCAGAACATGCAGCAGGCTTCGCAGAATCCGCAGGCTGGCATGGCTGCTACGGCAGAGGCAGCAGGCGGAGTTGTACAGCAGGCGAAACAGAACGGTGCGGCTGGCGGCAGATGGACGTGTCAGTGCGGGCAGACGGCTCACGGTAACTTCTGTCCGGAATGCGGCAGTCCGAAACCGGTAGCGCCGGAAGGATGGACCTGCAGTTGCGGAGTGGTTAACAAAGGCAAGTTCTGTACGGAGTGTGGTGCGAAGAAACCGGCAGCGGCGCCTCTTTACAGATGCGATAAATGCGGCTGGGAACCGGAAGATCCGACGAAACCGCCGAAATTCTGCCCGAACTGCGGCGATATTTTCGATGAAAACGACGTGAAATAAGGAGGCGTAGATGTCAGATCAGATAGGATATAAATGCCCTGCCTGCGGCGGGGCGCTGGCCTTTGATACGGCCAGTCAGAAGCTGAAGTGTCCGTATTGTGACAGCAGTTATGATACATCGCAGTTTCAGACGATGCAGGAACCGCCGGGTGTACCAAAAAATCCGGCCGGGGCGCAGAACAGAGCGCAAGGCCAGCCGGGAAATCAGAACGGACAGCTTGGAGCACAGAGCCGGCAGGCGGGTAGCGCGCCGGGGCAACAGGCGCAGCCAGGCAATCCGGGAAATCCGCCGGGTGACCAGGGAGCACCCGGCAAACCGGCAGGAGCACAGGCAGGTGCTCCCAACAGCCAGCAGCAGGGAAACATGGACTGGAATGTAGAGCCGGGTTCCGAATGGAATGCAGGAGAACAGGATCACATGTACGTTCTCTCCTGTCAGTCCTGCGGCGGCGAGATCGTCTGCGAAGAGACGACCGCGGCGGCAAGCTGTCCGTACTGCGGCAATCCCGTAGTCCTGAAGGGCAAGGTTTCTGGCATGCTGAAACCGGATTACGTTATCCCATTTAAGCTCAACAAGCAGCAGGCTAAGGAAGCTTTGACCCAACATGTGCGCAGCAAAAAAATGGTGCCGAAGCTGTTTAAGGATGAGAATCATATCGAAGAGATCAAGGGAGTTTACATACCGTTCTGGCTCTTTGACGCCGAAGTGGAGGCCAATTTCAGCTTCAAAGGCGAGCGGACACGTAGCTGGAGCGATTCCCGGTATCACTATACGGAACACAATTACTATCGCATCCAGAGAGCCGGTCATGTGGCCTTCGATCATGTGCCGGTGGACGGCTCCAAGAAGATGCCGGATGATCTGATGGAATCCATCGAGCCGTTTGATTTCAAAGAAGCGGTGCCGTTTGATTCGGCTTATCTGGCAGGATTTCTGGCGGATAAATACGACGTGGATGCGCAGGCCAGCATGAAGGCTGCCAACGCCAGAATACGCAAGAGCACGGAGGATATGTTCGAGGCCACGGTAGAGGGCTTTACAGGAGTGACGAAGGAACACGCCGGCGTGCAGTTGCAAAACGGCGTGGCAAAATATGCATTGTATCCGGTATGGCTTTTGAACACCAAGTGGAAGGATCAGATGTATACTTTCGCTATGAACGGTCAGACGGGCAAGTTCGTCGGCGATCTGCCGCTGGATGGAAAAGCTTTCTTCCGAAGATTTGCATTGTTTTCCGGTATTTTCAGTGTCGTGGGGATTTTCGTCGCGGCATTTATAGATGCGATTTTCTAGGAGGTGGCAGAGATGAGAAATAGAATATTTGTAATACTGATGACTCTGCTGCTGACATTAGGCGTTTCCGCGGGCGCGGTCTTTGCAGAAGGAAGTTCTGTCTATATGCAGGACACGTCGGCGATCCTTTCGCAGGAGGATCAGGCGGCGCTGGAAACGCGGCTCTCGACGATCACGACGGAGCAGAACTGCGGGGTGTATATCCGCACGACCAGCGACTTTGAGGGCAAGGAGCCGCAGGCATATGCTGACGATTATTATGACGCTAACGGTCTGGGGATCGGCGACGATCACAGCGGGATCATGCTGGTGGTGAATTTTGACAGCGGTGACTGGGTCATCACGACGACGGGTTCGGCCATCGATACGTTTACCGATGCGCGTCAGAAAACCACGATGAACAAGGTCGTGAAAAAGCTGCGGGATAATCCGACAAAGGCATTTAATATTTTTGCGGATAAGTGTGAGACGTACCTGATCGACGCCAACAAGCCTGTTGAGGAAACGGAGCAGGTGGAGTCGGAGACCGAGGTGGAGGCGACCGAAACGGAAACGGCACAGGCGGACGATACCGATGATATGCATCCGCGTGCGATCCTCATCGGCGGGATCGTCCTGGGCATTATCACGTCGCTGATCATCGTGCTGTGTCAGGCGGGCGATCTCAACAGCGTGCATAGAGAACCGGCTGCGAAGAATTACGTTCGTCCGGGAAGCATGAAGCTGACGACGCAGACGGAGCAGTTTTTGAACAAGCGAGTGGATCGGGTGGCCAAGAGCGACTCATCCAGCGGCGCGGCTGCAGGGGCGGCAGCGGCTCACCATCACAGCTCCAGTTCTTCTGGAAGCACGACCCACACCAGTTCGTCAGGAACGACTCACGGGGGATCTTCCGGCAAGTTCTAAGAGGTTGAAACATTTATATAGCGATTATAGTGATCGAAACAGCGAGGCCAGAGATGGCCTCGTTTTTATATTGGAGATTTTTAATGGATGCAACTCGTGCCGGGTTTGTGGCTGAAATCATTTCAGTCAGTTTTGATGGTCGAAGGTGGGCAGACTGACTGAAGCATGAAGCAGGAAAGAGCGCCAGTCGTTTATGAGAGGGCATCAGGAATCTGTTTTCCGTCAGTCGTGAATGAGATAGGGGAGAAAACTGACTGAAAACACACGGCGGAAGTTCGAGGCAAGGGATGGCAAGAGCAGGCTCACTGTCACCTTTTGCTGAAAATATGCTATACTTATGGCATAGACAAGAATCTGATACAGGAGTGAGACTATGATCGACAACATACTGGTTCGCGGTGCGAAAGTACATAATTTGAAGAACATTGACGTGGACATCCCCCTTCACAAGATCGTGGGGATCGCAGGCGTGTCCGGATCGGGAAAATCCTCTCTGGCGCTGGGCATTTTGTATGCGGAGGGTTCGCGGCGATATCTGGAGGCGCTGTCCACCTACACAAGGCGGCGGATGACCCAGGCGTCGGAGGCGGCGGTGGATGAAGTGCTGTACGTTCCGGCGGCACTGGCGCTAAGGCAGAGGCCGGGCGTTCCGGGAATCCGGAGTACGTTCGGCACGGGAACGGAGCTGCTCAACAGTTTGCGGCTCATGTATTCGCGTCTGGCGAGTCATCGGTGTCCTAACGGTCATTATGCAAAGCCCTCTCTAGCGGTAGCGGCTGGAAAAGCGCTGGTCTGTCCGGAGTGTGGCGTATCTTTTTATGCTCCGGCGGCAGAAGAACTGGCTTTTAATTCTCAGGGAGCATGCCCCGAGTGCAGCGGCACGGGAATGGTCCGGACTGTAGATATGAATACGCTGGTACCGGACGATTCCCTGACTATCGATGAGGGTGCGGTCGCTCCGTGGAACAGTCTCATGTGGTCTCTTATGACTGATGTGTGCCGGGAAATGGGCGTTCGAACAGATATTCCGTTTCGCGATCTAACGGAAAAGGAAAAAGAAATCGTCTACCACGGCCCTGCAGAAAAGAAGCATATCCTGTATCAGGCGAAGAAATCTAATCAGGCTGGAGAGTTGGATTTTACGTATTATAATGCAGTGTACACGGTGAAAAACGCGCTGGCCAAGGTCAAAGATGAGAAGGGCATGAAGCGGGTGGAAAAATTCCTGAAAGAAGACATCTGCCCTGTGTGTCACGGGACGCGGCTTTCCCAGAAGGCCCGGTATCCGAAGCTGCGGGGGATCACCCTGGATGAGGCGTGCACCATGGCACTCTCCGATCTTGTGGAGTGGGTACAGGGCGTGCCGGAGTCTTTGCAGGAAGAAATGCGGCCTATGGCGGAAAGCATCTGCAGTGCCTTTACCAATACAGCGAAACGGCTGCTGGAGCTGGGACTGGGATATCTTTCTCTGGATCGTTCGGCGGCGACTCTTTCGACGGGAGAGCGGCAGCGGATGCAGCTTGCCCGCGCCGTTCGCAACCGGACCACGGGCGTTCTTTACGTGATGGACGAGCCGTCCATCGGCCTCCATCCTTCCAATATCAAAGGCTTGACCGGCGTCATGAACGATCTGGTGGCCGACGGTAATTCCATTATTTTAGTAGATCACGATACCCAGATCCTGAAAGAGTCTGACTGGATCGTGGAGATGGGCCCGCAGGCGGGGGCAGAAGGCGGATACGTGATCGCACAGGGCACGACGGATTCTGTTATGAGAGATCCGGGTTCCCAGATCGGCCCGTTCCTGTCGGGTGAAGCGGAGAGCAGGATCCGCCATGTGGTCGATCCTGCCGCTATGTTCGAGGAAGGATCCATTTATCTTTCAACGGGAGCCATCCATACGGTTAAGCCTCTTGAAATCCAGATCCCCAAAAGCCGTCTGACGGCCGTTTGCGGTGTGTCTGGTTCCGGGAAAACCACCATGATCCTGGAAAGTCTGGTGTCGGGGCTGCAGGCGCAGCTTGTGGAGAAGCCTTTGCCGGATCATGTAAAGACACTTCGCGCAGACGGCATCCGGCATGTCAAGCTGATCGACGCGACTCCTATCGGTATCAACGTCCGCTCGACGGTAGCGACCTATGCCGGAGTGCACGATGAACTGCGAAAACTTTACAGTAAAACGCCTGCGGCAAAGGAACGAAAGCTGAAAGCCGGAGCGTTTTCCTATAATACTGGATCGCTGCGTTGCCCGGAATGTAACGGAACCGGCGAGGTGAACCTGGACGTGCAGTTTTTGCCGGACGTCAATATCCCGTGCCCGGACTGCAAAGGCAGCCGCTACGGCGATGAGGCGTATGAGATCAAGCTGACCAACAAAGCAGGGGAAAGTGCGTCGCTGCCGGAGCTGATGGCTATGAACGTGGATACCGCCATCGAATTTTGCAAAGATATGAAAAGCGTCTGTCGGAAGCTGGAGGTTCTGAAGACTTTAGGACTGGGCTACCTGACGCTGGGAGAAGAAACGCCGAGCCTTTCCGGTGGGGAGGCGCAGAGATTGAAGCTGGCCAACGAGATCGGCAAGACCCAGAGTGACTCCGTGTTTATATTTGACGAGCCGTCTATCGGGCTCCATCCGCTGGATGTACAGGTGCTTCTGAGCGTGTTCCAGATCCTGCTGGATCACGGCGCGACTCTTATCGTCATCGAACACGATCTGGATGTGATCCGTAACGCGGACTATATCATCGATATGGGCCCAGGCGGCGGAGAAAGCGGTGGCCGCATCATCGCGACTGGAACGCCGGAAGAAATCCGATGCGACGAGGAGAGCGTGACAGGGTGGTATTTGTAAATGCGGGAGCGCAGGAACTGGGAGAGGGTAGCAGTGACTGTTTCCTCCCAGCCGCTGACGAAAACCGTTTCAGTCAGTTTGGGCTTTCACAGGTGTGCAGACTGGCTGAAAACAGGTCGAGAGTGGTATTGCTGTCGCTTGAGCATAACGCCTTGGAGATGTGTTTCAGTCAGTTTAGGGATTGAGATGCCATTGGACTGACTGAAATCTGCAGCAAAGGAGGCCGTTGGATGCTGGCTAGAGAGTACTGGGTGGATTCTTTCAGTCAGTTTTGCAGGGCAGCAATAGAGAAACTGACCGAAAACATTTTGGAGAAGCGTGCAGGAAGCACTCGCAGGACAGCCGCAGAAAAAGCACTGAAGAACGATTTGCAGGAATGCCGCAGATGAAACTGGAGGAACATTCTTTGCAGAATGAAAAGAAGGAGGCGAACTATGAAAAAATACTTTTTCCCGCTGGTGCTGCTGGCGGTGTTTGAAGCGGTGGCCGTGGTGCTTTGGCTGACGCGGGACAATTTGTTTTATCTGTTTAATTTCAGTTATATCGGCGTGTCCGTTTCGCTGGGCGTCTTTCTTTTCGTGAAAAAATACCAGCATGCCCGGAGGATCGTGCAGCTTCTGGTGGGGCTGTATATGCTAGTGTATCTGGGGCTGATCTGCGGAGAGAATATGCAGATCGAGGGGTTCTGGTATTATCTGTTTACCGGGGTGTTTGAAGCGGCGACGATTCATTATGCCGTTGCAAAGATCTTCGGGCCGCTGCTGTTTGGCCGGGGCTGGTGCGGCTATGCCTGCTGGACGGCGATGGTGCTGGACTTTTTGCCGTTCAAAGTGCCGGGGAAGCCGGAGAATGAGCGGGAGCGCGGGGAGCGTTGGAGTCGCCGGAACATTGGCTGGATGCGGTACGTGATGTTCGCGATTTCGCTAATTTTCGTGGCGGCGCTGTTCCTGGCCCATGTGGGTAATATCGAAAAAACCATGTTCTGGGCATTCATCATAGGAAATATTATGTATTACGGGCTGGGAATCCTGCTGGCTTTTATCTATCAGGACAACCGCGCTTTTTGTAAGTATCTCTGTCCAATCACGGTGTTCTTGAAGCCGATGAGTTGTTTCGCGCTGATCCGTGTGAAATGCGATGAAAGCAAGTGTATTTCCTGCGGCAAGTGCAGGAAGGTCTGCCCTATGGAAGTGGATATGCTGGATCCGTCCAAGCGTCGAAAGAACGGTACGGAATGTATCTTGTGTCTGGAATGTAAGCGGAACTGCCCGGTGGATGCGCTGTAGAAGAATGACGCAACTGCAAGTTGCTTGCGGGAGAAGAAAAGCTGATGTACCATGTCCTTATGGAGGAATGAACGATGGAAACGAAAGATATTATTTTAGAGCTCCGCACAAACAGCGGGATGTCACAGGATGATCTTGCGGAAAAGGTGATGGTGACTCGGCAGGCGGTATCGCGCTGGGAAACCGGGGAAACTGTACCGAATACGGAAACGTTGAAGCTGTTGTCGCGAGTGTTTGATGTTTCAATCAACACGCTTCTGGGAATGCCGAGACAGCTGGTCTGCCAATGTTGCGGGATGCCGCTGGAGGATTCTACGATCAGCAAAGAGCCAGATGGCGATTTTAATGAAGAGTACTGTAAATGGTGCTATGCGGACGGGGAGTTCAAGTACACCAGCAAGGAGCAGCTGATTGATTTTTGTGCAAAGCATATGGCGACCGAGGAGTGGCCGGAAGAACAGGTTCGGGCGCATATGGAAGCCGTCGTGCCGAAGCTGAATCACTGGAAATGAAGACATAAAAAAGTCCCCATGTAGGGCGTCCGCTTGATACGGAGCCGGGCAGCATGAGGGCTTTTTGCTTGTCGATTTATATGGGCTTCGGAGTCTTTGCAGAAACGAAAGAATCCGCAGGATCCCAAACCTATTTCTTCAGCTTGAGGCCTTCCTGGAAGGCTTCGCCGACGCGTTCGGTCACTTTATAGTAGCCGTGAGTGTAAGTATCGAAGGCGATGGCATTGACCAGGGACATATCCAGCTGACCGTTTACCAGTACACTTTCGTCAGCCGTCACGTTTACGACTTTGCCGATGACGCCGCAGCCGTACTCGCCGCCCTGGTATTCGATGAATTCACATTCCAGGCAGAGGGGAAACTCGTTGATGATGGGAGCGTCCACATGTTCAGCCTTGCTGGCAGTCATGCCGCTGCGCTCAAATTTATCAGGAACATCGTTACCGGATTCTATGCCGAAATAGTCTGCCTCTACCATGTGAGCCGCATCTGCGATGCTTACGGTGAAAGCGCCTCTGGCTTTGATGTTTTCTACGGTTTTATGAGTTTCCGTCAGCTTCAGGACTACGTGTCCCCTCGCCTGCATGGAGCCCCATGCAGCGTTCATTACGTTCACGCTGCCGTCTTCGTTATAGGTTGCGATCATTAAAACAGGCATCGGGAAGATACCATCGGAATTATTTACTTTTACTCTCATTCTAAGTACCTCTTTCTCTGTATAGAATTGACAGGAATAACTGTCTACCTATCATTATAGTCGTAAACGAAGGAAATTCAAGTAAATCATTTGTCTGGTAGAAAAGGGATCGTGAAATTTTATGTTTAATAAAATTGACAAAATCGGGAGTTTCGTTTAATATATTAAACATAAGAGGTGAGAGCATGAGCAAGAAAACCGTAGTAATTTTACCAGAAACGCAGAGAATATTAGAGAGGATGGGCGATCAGATCAAAACAGCCAGATTAAGAAGGAATCTGGCGACAGAACTGGTTGCAGAACGAGCGGGGATCAGTCGCGCCACCTTATGGTCGGTAGAAAAAGGATCGCCGACCGTAGCAATCGGAATCTACGCAGCAGTGCTCCATGCGTTAGGCGGCATGGACAAGGATCTGGAACTGGTAGCGAAAGACGATGAACTGGGCAGAAAGCTGCAGGATCTGAATCTGGTCACCAGGAAACGGGCGAAAAGGGGATAAGGAAATAAAATGTAACATTTTAAATTTTCGAAAAATTCTTGCATTCTGTGAGCTGCCGTGCTATAATACAATCACAGAGAGGAGAAACTTTAGAAAGAAGGTGATTCCACCAGAAATGATTCAGGAAGAACAAATATAATACCAGTTGCGGATGTTGAAACCCCGGAAGCCAGGATAGCTCCCATGAGAAGGCCGGCACGGAAACAGCCAAAGCGGAAACTTCACAGAACCAAATGAGCAGAAGACGAAAGGGCGGTCAGACGATCGCAGAAAAGAAGCAAAGGATTGCAAGTCACGGGCATCAGAGGTCAGAAGATGAAAGCTTTGGGAAAAGGAAGTGTTTTGACGGAAGGACTGGTATTATTATTTTTTTGTGCTTTTTTGACGGCGTGAAATACCAGAATCACATTGCTATTCACGACGGGAGCATTTATAATAGAGAAAGCAAATTGGAGAATAACCGTAAGCAGTAGAGAATATGCAGTAGAAAATATACGGAAGGAATAGATCATGAATCGCAAAAAAATACTCGGAATCATCTTTGTTATCGCAGCACTTGTATGCCTTCACGGCTTTTCCACGGCCATGTCCCGCGAGGACGGTCACACGACCAAAACCATGGAGCAGATCGAGAAGGCTGTTTTCCTGCAAAATGGTAAAGTAGATAAAGACAATGAAGGCAAACCTGTCATCGTGAGGGGCAAGCTGCACACTGCCAAGAGTGCACATGATACGCAGCTGGATCTGACGTTTGAGTCTGCTTATGTAGAACGAAAAATGGAGACGTTGGGAGATAACGGGAAATGGACAGAAGAGGAAGATGGATCCGCAGCTTATTTCGGGAAAGCTACGCTGGGAGAATTCAAGCTGTCTAAAGATTTTCTCAAAGATATCAAATTAACCAAGGGCTACACTGAATTTCGAAATTCAGAACTGGGCGATCTGACTGTCAAAGGGAAGTATGTCTACGAATCGGATACGAAGCGGTATCAGTATTCCTATATCCCGGATCGTAAAGAACTGACTCTGGTAGGCACTCAGAACGGCAAGACTCTGGAGGAGATCCGAGGAATAGAGTGCGTACGGGAAGGAAGCCTTTCCAAGGCTGACTTGAAGAGCGATGAACATGAACTGAATATGCCATATCTGATCGGATCGGCAGTGCTTTCGGTATTGTTTATTGTGCTTGCCTGCTGGATGCTGGGGCTGTTCTCCAAGCGAAAGAAGGAAGAAGAACCGTCCGTTATTGAGGAAGCCTGGCCGGAAGAAGAACTGGGACCGGATCCTATCGATCAGTGGCTGGATGAGGAAATAAACGAGGCGGAAATGATGGAGCCGGAAGAAACGGATGCGGAAGAATATGGCGCTGAACCGGCAGAAAGTCCGCAGAACATCAAGCTGCTGGATGATCTGGAAGCACTTCGCGCAGAGCTGGAAGGCCGCAGAGAGGTGTTTCAGGAGGATGCTTCTGATGAGGTCGATGAGACAGAAGCTGAGACAGAAGCAGAAATGCTGTCAGTCCTGCAGAACAGCTGGGCGATAAAACAGCAGAAAAGGAAGACTGCTCAGACCAGCAGCCTGCATCAGCGGAGCAGAAAAAAGCCGCAGAAAAAAGATGGTAAAGCCGGCAAATCAGGCAAGAAAAAGCAGGTAAGACGGAGAAGATAAAGCTCTACGATTCATTTTACGCAAGCCTTACAATCTTTTTGTTGACATCACCAAAAAAGTGTGGTATTTTTGTTAAGAAATCAAGAATAATACAAACCGTTGAGGCGGAGATCAAAGCAGTAGATGCGCCCACAGAGAGCTCGGGATGGTGGGATCCGGGTGGAGATGCAGATTGCCAAATGGACCGCTGAGGGCGCAGTGAACCGTACCGGGATTTCGATCCGCACCAAGTATTCTGCGACGTGAGGGCATACGTCAGTTGCCGGGAATATGATAGTATTTCACAGAGAGCATGGAGAGATCCATGAAACAAGGTGGCAACGCGGGAACATTAACTCGTCCTTGACAGATAGATATATCTGGCAGGGACGTTTTTTTTATGAGCCGCCTGCCGGATCTCCATACCAGAACTATAGGAGGTAAACAACATGTATCCAGATTTGCAGACAGTAAAACAGATCGCAGCGGGTGGGGCGTACAAGCGTGTGCCGGTGTGTTGCGAGATCCTTTCCGATACGTATACGCCAGTCGAGGTGATGCGGATTTTAAGAAAAGCCAGCAGACACTGCTACCTGCTGGAGAGCGCCAGTCAGGAAGAGGCATGGGGCCGGTATTCCTTCCTGGGATACGATCCGACCATGGAAATCACCTGCCTTGACGGTGAGGTGACCATCCGGGAAAACCTGGGAGACGGCACTGAGACGGTGACGACAAAACACGTGGATCATCCGGGAGACACACTACGTGAGGTCCTGGCCAGATATAAAAGTCCGGTGATGGAAAAAATGCCGACCTTTACCGGCGGTCTGGTAGGCTACTTCTCCTACGATTACATCAAATACAGCGAGCCAAAGCTGAAACTGACCAGAGAAGGACAGCAGGATTTCCGGGATATGGATCTGATGCTCTTCAACGAAGTCATCGCTTTCGATCATTATCGTCAGAAGATCATGCTGATCACGGGAGTCATGACAGAGGACATCGAAGGTTCCTATCAAAAAGCGGAAGAGACTTTAGAAGACATGGCGAAGCTGATCCGCGAAGGGGAAAAAGAAACCTTCCCGACTTTGCAGCTGAAAACAGAGATCGAGCCGGTCTTCCCGAAAGAACAATACTGTAACATGGTGGAAAAAGCCAAACAGTACATCCGTGAGGGAGATATTTTCCAGGTAGTCCTCTCTGACCCGATGAAGGCGGAAGCAGAGGGCAGTCTGTTCGATACATACCGGGTGCTCCGGGCAGCAAATCCGTCGCCGTACATGTTTTACTTTTCCAGCGACGACATCGAGCTTTCGGGAGCATCGCCGGAAACGCTGGCAAAGCTGGACAACGGCAAGCTGAGCACGTTCCCGCTGGCGGGAACACGTCCGCGAGGCAAAACGCCGGACGAAGACAAAGCCCTGGAGGAAGATCTTTTGCAGGATGAAAAAGAGCTTGCGGAGCACAACATGCTGGTGGATCTAGGCCGAAACGATATCGGCAAGATCAGCCGGATCGGAACCGTAAAAGTAGAGAAATACATGGAGATCGAGCGATTCTCCCACGTGATGCACATAGGATCCACCGTGACCGGAACGATTCGTGAAGACAAGGATGCTGTGGATGCGGTAGACGCGATCCTGCCGGCAGGGACTCTTTCGGGAGCACCGAAGTTCAGAGCGTGCCAGATCATCGACCAGCTGGAAAACAACAAGCGAGGCGTGTACGGCGGAGCCATCGGCTACCTGGACTTTGCAGGAAATCTGGACACCTGCATCGCCATCCGCCTGGTATATAAAAAGAACGGGACGATCTGCATTCGGTCCGGTGCGGGGATCGTAGCCGACAGCGTACCGGAAAAAGAATTCGAAGAATGTGCCAACAAGGCCAAGGCTGTGATCCAGGCCATCCGGGAAGCAGAGGAGGTATTAAAATGATTTTGCTCATCGACAACTACGACAGTTTTTCTTATAACCTGTATCAGCTCATCGGATCGGTAGAGCCTGACATCAAAGTGATCCGAAATGATGCGCACACCATCGAGGAAATCGAGGCTATGAAGCCGGAAGCTATCATCCTCTCGCCGGGCCCGGGAAAACCGGAGGACGCGGGGGTCTGTATCGAGGTCATCAAGTACTTCACCGGCAAGCTGCCGATCTTCGGCGTGTGTCTGGGACATCAGGCGATCTGTGAGGCATTCGGCGGTACGGTTTCTTATGCAAAGGAGCTGATGCACGGCAAGCAGAGCAAGGTGTATCAGGGAGGCATCAGTTCGTTGTTCCGCGGTCTGGGACCGGAATTCAAGGCGGCTCGTTACCACTCGCTGGCGGCGCGCGCGGAGGATTTCCCGGAAGCATTGAAAGTCACGGCGGAGTCGGATGACGGCGAGATCATGGCTTTAGAGCACAGAGAATATCCCGTTTTCGGCGTACAGTTCCACCCGGAATCAGTCATGACGCCGGACGGTAAAAAAATGATAGAAAATTTCATGGAGGTAGTGAGGAATGATTAAAGAGGCTATTATCAAACTTTCGAAAAAAGAAGATTTAACATATGAAATGGCAGAGACAGTCATGGATGAGATCATGAGCGGAGAAGCAAGTCCGGTACAGATGTCAGCTTACTTGACGGCACTGGCCATGAAGGGAGAAACCATCGATGAGATCACGGCATCAGCGGCAGGTATGCGTGCACACTGTATCAAGCTGCTTCACGATATGGACGTGCTGGAAATCGTGGGAACAGGCGGCGACGGATCCAATTCCTTCAACATTTCCACAACGGCTTCGCTGGTCATCGCAGCAGGCGGGGTGCCGGTGGCAAAACACGGAAACAGAGCTGCTTCTTCTAAATCCGGCGCAGCCGACGTGCTGGAAGCACTGGGAGTCAACATCACTATCGCGCCGGAACGAAGCGCGGAGATCCTGAAAAAGAGCAACATCTGCTTCTTGTTCGCTCAGAATTATCACGTAGCCATGAAGTA
>OKRW01001104.1_pt1 | contig 24348 bp, 17 predicted proteins | sample 1601151 | NCBI WGS metagenome assembly OKRW01 (sample SAMEA3541471, study PRJEB24748) | human gut metagenome | biome: human gut; feature: human-associated habitat; material: faeces | place: China | collected 2012 | reverse complement strand
AAGTCCTTTACAGGACTTACTATTATTTGCAAGCAAATAATAGTGTGAGATCTCCGGAGTTATTGTATCAAATGATACAATAACCCCGTCAGACCTACTTTTGTTTACAAGTAAACAAAGTTAGGGCTAGATTGATTACGCACAAGATGACGTGTTAGGGGTATTTAATTTCAAAGTTCTATGACGTGAGTTATTTCTTTATAATATACAATTTTTAAATTTTATTGAAGTTTATTTACTGTTAACGTCTGGCTATTGGACGAGAGTTATTCTCTTTATACGTCATTTCGACTGTAGCGAAGCGAAATGAATCTAGTCCTAACTTTGCCTGTAAACAAACAAATAGTCGAGATGACGTGTTGGGAACTTTTCATTACAAGGTGCAGTGACGTGAAACATTTTGTTTTTCATTATATCCATAATTTCGAATACAAGAAAGGGTTAAGCTTTTTTACGAAACAACAAAAATATTTTTACTTTTCTATAGATTTAATGTATAATATAGATGTACGTAATAATAATTATTATTCATAAATGTATTTAAGGAGGTTTGTTATGTGTACTACAATTCTTATAGGTAAAAAAGCAAGTTATGACGGTTCAACTTTGGTTGCCCGTATTGAAGATTCATCAGCAGGAATGTTTAAATCAAAAAAATTTATCGTTGTTGAGCCTAAGGATCAACCAATTCATTATAAATCTGTTCGTACAGATTGTGAAATTGAATTGCCTAAAAATCCTATGCGTTATACTTGTCTTCCAAATGTAAAAAAATGGCGTGGAGTTTGGGGAGCTTGTGGTGTTAATGAAAAAAATGTTTCAATGACTGCAACAGAAACTATTACTACAAACGAAAGAGTTTTGGGAGCAGATCCTTTAGTAGAATTTGAACCAGGCATTATAAAAAAAGGTGGAATAGGTGAAGAAGATTTTGTTGTAATTACTCTTCCTTATATAAATAGTGCTAAAGAAGGTGTTGAAAGACTTGGTGCATTAATAGAAAAATACGGAACTTATGAAAGTAACGGAATTGCTTTTCAAGATGTTGATTCTATTTGGTGGTTTGAAACAATTGGAGGTCATCACTGGATAGCAAGAAGAGTTCCTGACGAGGTTTATGTTGTAATGCCAAATCAATTCGGACTTGATCATTTTGATTTTGAAGACGCTTATGGAGCAAAAGAAGAATTTATGTGTTCATCAGATTTGAAAGAATTTGTTGAAGAAAATTTCCTTGACCTATCTACTGATATGTCTCTTGAAAAACTTCTTGATGATTTTGAAGAAGGTTTTGACTATGATGAAGATGAAGACTATAAAGAACCTTTCAATCCGAGAGTTGCTTTTGGAAGTCATTCCGATGCGGATCATACTTACAACACACCTCGTGCTTGGGTAATGCTAAGATATTTCAATCCAAATACTTTTGATTGGGATGGAGAAGATGCTGAATTTAAGCCACATAGTGATAATCTTCCTTGGTGCATGATTCCTGAAAAGAAGATTACAATAGAAGATGTTAAGTATATTATGTCTAATCACTATCAAGGAACTCCTTATGACCCATATCTAAAGAATGGAGATTTATCACAAAAGGGTAAATTTAGACCTATAGGGATAAATCGTAATGATGTTTTGGCTTTGGTTCAAATAAGACCTTATATGCCTGAAGAAATTAGAAGTATTGAGTGGCTATCCTTCGGTTCAAATGTATTTAATGCAATTGTTCCATATTATGCAAATATTACTAAAACACCTGAATATTTAGAAAATACGACTCTAACTCCTTCAACAGATAATTTCTATTGGGTAAATCGTATCATCGGAGCACTTTGCGATGCGCATTTTCCATCAACTGCTTCTCATGTTGAAAGATATCAAAATGCAGTTCAATCAAAATGTCGTGAATTCTTGAATAAATATGATAAAGAATTTTTGAAAAACAAACCAAAGATAAAGAATGTTCACGAATTTTTAGAAAAAGCAAATGATGAGATAACAGATTTTGTAAAAGACCAAACAAATGATTTACTTGATAAAACACTTTTCACAGCAAGTTGTGAAATGAAAAACGGATTTTCAAGATCAGATGCTTAAAAAACTTTAATATTGAACATTGCCGTCAGAAATGACGGCTTTTTTTATGTTGAGATATATGTCCTTTTAAATCAGTTGTTTAAATTTTTACTTAAATTGAAAAATATGGTAAAATATGTAGAGCTATACTAAAAGGAGAAGAAATGAGTATTTTAACTGTAAAAAATTTGAGCCACAGTTTTGGTGGTCGTCAAATACTTAAAGATGTAAATTTTAGACTTTTAAAAGGTGAACATATAGGACTTGTTGGACCAAATGGAGAGGGTAAGAGTACCTTTTTAAATTTGGTTACGGGAAAACTTGAAGCTGAAGAGGGAAGTATCGAATGGGCAAAAAGAGTAAGAATAGGATATCTTGGCCAACATTCTGTAATTGGTACTGATATGACTGTTCGTGATGTTTTAAAATCAGCCTTTTCATATCTTTTTGAAGTTGAAAGTGAATTAAATGATATTTATATGAAGATGGGTGAATTATCAGGTCAAGAACTTGATAATATAATGATGGACGCGGCGGAGCTTCAAGAATTACTTGAAACGAATGATTTTTATATGATTGATTCCAAGATTGATGAAATTGCTCATAATATGGGAATTAAAGATTGGCTTGATAGACCTGCTTTTGACCTTTCGGGTGGACAACGTTCAAAGATTTTACTTGCAAAATTGCTTTTAGAAAAGCCGGATATCTTGCTTCTTGACGAGCCTACTAACTATTTGGACGAGGAGCATATAAATTGGCTTAGAAGATATTTACAAAATTATGAAAATGCCTTTATTTTAATTTCTCATGACATTTCATTTTTAAATTCTGTAATTAATTTGATTTACCATGTTGAAAATTGTGAAGTAAATAGATATGTTGGAGATTATGATGAGTTTTTAAGACTTAAAGAGTTAAAACAAAGACAAATTGAAGCTGCTTATAAAAAACAACAACAGGAAATTCAAGAGCTTGAGGACTTCGTGCAAAGAAATAAGGCTAGAGTTGCTACTAGAAATATGGCGATGTCAAGACAGAAAAAACTTGATAAAATGGAAAAGATTGAGCTTGTAAGAGAAAAACCAAAGCCTGAATTCTATTTTGAAACAGCTCCTTCCACAAGTAGATTAATTTTTGAAACAGAAGATTTGGTAATAGGTTATGATAAGCCGATAAGTAAGCCTTTAAATCTTCGTATGGAAAGAGGAGATAGAATTGCTATTGTAGGAGCAAACGGACTTGGTAAGACAACTCTTGTAAATACAATTCTTGGAAATATTAAAGCCATTTCAGGCTCCGTTTCTTTCGGTCAAAACTTAGCAATAGGATATTTTAAACAAGAAGAGCATTACGAAAATAACAATACACCAATTGATGAGATGTGGGAGAAATTTCCGAGTTGGGAACAATTTAAAATTCGTGCTGCTCTTGCAAAATGTTCTCTTACAAATGTGCATATCGAATCACAGATGAAAGTTTTAAGTGGTGGAGAACAGGCAAAGGTAAGACTTTGTAAGATTTTAAACGAAAAGACAAATATCCTAATGCTTGACGAACCTACAAACCATCTTGATCCGGAGTCAAAGGAGGAATTGAAAAGAGCCTTAAAGGAATACAAGGGTGGAATCTTTTTAATCTCTCACGAAAAGGACTTTTATACAGATATAGCGACAGAAATTTGGAATATGGAAGATTTTTCACTGTTATAAAATACCGTCAACTATGACGGTTTTTTTATGCTTTTATCTCTTGTATTTTTCTGAGAAAAATAATATAATCATAGTTAAGCGTTTTTGAATTATTTAATAAATTGTTAATATTTTGATATTAAATAATTAATATTTTTAAGGAGTTTTTATGAGTGATATAGATATAAAAATTTCTAAGAAAAAGTCCAAAAAGAAAAGTAATTGGCCTTTTATTTTAGTTTTTTTACTTGGTTTTGGGATACTTATGTATCCTATAATCACTAGATTGTATTATAGAGTTGAATCAAAAAATGTTATCTCAACTTTTGATAGCGAAAAAGAAAAATTGTCAAAAGAAGAAGTTAAAAGAAGAATGGAGTTAGCAAAGGCATATAATAGTTCTTTGCATAATGAAGTTACTAATGACCCTTATTCTGATGAAAAAAAGAAAGCTGGTAAGGCTGAGTATGCGAGAATGATAGAAATTCACGAGTATATTGGCCATGTTCAGATACCTGCCATTGATGTTGATGTGCCAATTTATGCGGGAACTGATGAAGAAGTTCTTCAAAAAGGTGCAGGTCATTTGGAAGGGACATCTCTTCCTATTGGTGGGATTAACACACATACTGTTATAACTGCACATAGTGGACTTCCTACAGCAACTTTATTTACAAATCTTTCAAAACTTCAAATTGGAGATAAATTTTATATTCATAATTTCGCTGAAACTTTGGCTTATCAGATTGATCAAATCAAAGTTGTTGAGCCTTCAACTTTTGATGATTTACTTATTTCCGAAGGAAAAGACTATGCTACTCTTTTAACTTGTACACCTTATATGATTAATACTCATAGATTATTGGTTAGGGGACATAGAGTTGAATATGACAAAGACCTTGTTGATAAGGAGTTATTGGAGGGCAAAAAGAATATCTGGTATATGTATTTATTCTACTTTATTTTATTTTTACTTGTAATTTTAATTATTTCCACTTTGTATTATGTTAGAAAGAGGAAAAAAATTAGTAAAAAACTAGAAAAAATAGATGTAGATAATATTAAATAGAGGTTTTTATGAAAATTAAAGATAATAAAGCTAAAGGCAAAAGCTGGAAAAAGACAAAACTTCCTTTTATCTTCGTCTTTTTAATCGGATTTTGCATTATGATTTATCCTTTTGTATCTCAATGGTATTATAGAGTTGATAGTGGAAAGCGTATTGAAAACTTTGAAAAGGAAGCGGGAAAACTCTCTAATGAAGAAATAGAAGAGAGAATAAAACTTGCTAAGGCATATAATTCAACACTTGATCCTTCCAAACTTTCTGACCCTTATTCTAAAGAAGAAAAAAATAGGGGAGTAGCGGAGTATGCGAGAATGTTACAAGTTGGAGAGTTGATAGGTCATGTTGAAATACCTAAGATTGATGAAAATTTGCCTATTTATGCAGGAACTTCAGAAGATATTTTACAAAAAGGAGCAGGTCACTTAGAGGGTTCTTCTCTTCCTGTGGGTGGAGAAGGTACACATTCAGTAATTACTGCTCATAGAGGACTTCCAACTGCTGCACTTTTTACAAAGCTGGATAAATTACAAAAAGGGGATGTGTTTTTCATCCATAATATTCAAACTGTTTTAGCTTATGAAGTTGATCAGATTTTGGTTGTTGAGCCATCAGATTTTTCTCCAATTTTAGTGGAAAGTGGAAAGGATTATGTAACCCTTTTGACTTGTACACCTTATATGGTTAATTCTCATAGACTCTTAGTTAGAGGTCATAGGATTGAATACACTCCACTTGATAAGGCAAAAAATGTTAGCAAGAGAAGAAGTTTTTTCAGGAAATATTTTTATTGGTTATTTATGATTTTTATAATAGCGCTAATTATTTTCTTATATAATTTTAAGAAATATATGGATGTTAGAAAGAGAATTAAAGAGCTTAAATTGTAAAGAATGGGTTAAATTAAATGAAAAGTAAAAAAGTAAGAATTGTTGGATATTTGATTATGATTATAGGAATTTCACTTCCATTATACACTTTTACTAATTTGGTGTTTAATAATTATAGACAAAAGTCCATGTATGAAGAGTTTAAGTTACTTCAAGAAAAAATGAGCGAAGAGGAAAAAACTCAACTTGAAAATTCAATAAAAGAGTATAATAACAATGTAAAAAGTTCAAGTATAGTAGATCCTTTTAGCAATGAAGAATATAACACTGTTTATGAATTTAAAAAAGGAGATCCTGACGGAATTTTTGCATATATAAGAATTCCTGCCATAGATTTATACAAACCTATAAGACTTGATGCCTCCTATAAACATCTAGATAATGGTGTTGCGCATATTGACGGAACAGCTCTACCAACTGGAGGAAATGGAAATAGAAGTGTAATCGCAGGACATAGAGGCTGGTATAAAGATGTAATGTTTTTAAATATTTCCAAACTGAAAAAAGGCGATAAAGTTTATATTGAAAGAGCTGGAAAAACTTTAACTTATGTGGTTTCAAATACGGAAATTATAAAACCTTATGAGTGGGAAAAATTAGAACCGGAAAAAGATAAGGATATTTTGACATTGCTTACTTGTGACCCTGCAATTCCACCAAGCCCTTATCGATTGCTTGTAAATTGTGAAAGATTAGTAGAAAATACTGGGGAACAAGTTGAAACCAAAGAAGAAACAAATAAAGATGTAAAAAATATGTCTATTTTGGTATACTCTATTACTGGTGGATTGTGGATTGTATTTTTCTTTACTGGATATAAATTTATAAGATTTTTAATAAAAAGAAAATAGCAAGAAGAACCCCACCCTTCCACGATGCTTTGCGTCGGGTGGGTACCGGGAACCTTGTTGCTTCGCAATAGAAAAGACCTTGAGTTTTAAAACTTAAGGTCTTTTTTTATAAATTTTTTAATTTACTAAATTGATTTTTTCTTTTGAACTATATAATATGCTCCAGCTGAACATACCATAAATAATACTCCTGTTATGATAAACAAAGCTGTTCCACTTCCACCTGTATGTGGATATACTGTTTTTTCATTTGTAATATTGAGATTTTTAGTTTCTATATCTTCTCCATTTTCTTGGTATAAGACAATATTTTTAACTGTAGAAACTCCGTTTTGAACTTCTTTTTCTAAAATTATTTTTCTTTCTTCATTATCAATTTTTATGTGATATTCAATATTTGATTTTTTATATCCCATAGGAGCATTCTTTTCAGTAAGAATGTAAGTGCCACTTTCAAAGTCAAGTGGAATTTCAAACTTAAAGCCATCTGCTGTACTCTTAGTTAAATCGTAAATTTCAGTCTTTCCTGAACTTCCTTTTAACTCTAATTCCAAGTTTCCTTCTTTAATCAACTCGCCTAAAAGATTCACTTTATTTAACATAAAGTACATTGGGGTAAGTTTCTTGTTTTCGATATTATAAAAAGCTTCTTTAGATGAATAGATTGAATTATCGTATTCAACTTCACCTTTTTTATTTACTTTAAAATATCTTACAAAATCCTTAGGAGTTCGGTATCCTTCAGGAGCTTTTAATTCCTTAATTGCATATTCTCCAACTTCAAGTCCATTAAATTTGAATTTTCCGTCATTACCAGACTTTGAAATAACTTTCTTATTATCTTTAGTTACAACTTCATATTCTCCATTTTGAGATTTTTTATATAATTCAAACTCAACATTTTCAATAGGAATTTTATTATTTCCTTCTTTTTTGTACTTTAAAAATTCAATTTCAATATCTTTTATATTCGTTATCTTAACATCTCCAGATGTTGATTGAATGAAATTTTTATTATTTGAATATTCTATCTTAGTTTCAAAGTCTTTTGATAAAGCTTCTTCCTTAACATAATATTCAAAAGAGTATCCAAGATTGTCAAAAGGTATTAATTTTTCGAATTTAGTCTTCCAATCACTAGCTTTATTTAGAGTTCTTTCAGCAATTACTGTTTCTTTTTTAGAATTTGGAACTCTCGGATTAGTCGACTTCCTTATAAGCTTTATTTTAACATCTTTTCGCATTTCTTCAGGTAATTCATTACCACTCTTATATTTCCAGATCTTTTCTACATTTATATCTAAATACTCAGCTTTTACAGAAGGAATTGGAAAATCGATAGATTTATTAGGGTCACTATCCTTTGGAACCAATTTTGTTGGACCATTAACCTGATAGAATTTCCCTATCTTAAAATCTTTATCTTCTGTTCTTAAATTAACCTTATATCTTAAATTAACCCATTGGTCCTTTCCTAGATGCAAACCAGTTAAAGTAAGTTGTCTTGTATGTTTACTATAATTAATATCTACAGCTTCTAAAATAGAATCGTTAGATGCAGTAAGTTTAAAACTTTCAGGATTAGACAAGTTTAAATCTACCATTTGCCCCATAGGATCTGTTACAGTTCCATTAACAACTGTGTTATGAATGTCCTTTTCTATTTTGCTAAGTATAGAGCTTAGTTGATTTACATTAGCAGAATCGTAATAATGATTTGGTGAAGTTGAAATGCTCTTCATCAACTTAACAATATCAGGTTTTTCAAGTGTTCCACTTGGATAATATTTTCCACCATTATATTTCTCTTGTGCAAGTTCAATACCAATTGTATAAGTTGCAATATCTTTAGTAAACTTTTTAGCTTCATAAGATGTTGGAATACCGTGGTTATTGATATATAGATAATTATTAGTCATATAATTCAAAACACTATATGCATTATGTTCATATGAAAAATTTTGTCCTAAAAAGTAAGTTAGCCCAGTTCCCTTTATGGTATTAGAAAATTGTGCTCCGTCTCTGTCTATCGAAGTCATTTCATAAGAATTTGTAGGCATACCATCAGTCAAATGTACTATTATTTTTTGCTTTGCATTACTTGTACTTAAAATCTGACGAGCTTCTTTAAGTGCAGCTTGTGTAAATGTTCCTCCAAGATATGTTTGGCCTCGAGTTGTAGGAATATTACTAGGGACTTTATTTATAATTTCATTTGGATTTGTTGTAAAATGTTTAACACAAAGATCAGATGAATATCCAGGACGCGCAGCATGACTTACATATCTTCCGTCGAATACATCAGTACCATAAGTTACTAAGGCAAGTCTTACTTTTCCTTTTCCATCTTTAAGAACATTCTTAGTAAATTCACTTAGTACTTTATGTGCAATACCAACACGATTATTTCTTTGCATTGAGTTGGAGTTATCCAAAACAATTACAATATCTTTAGTAATATCTTCTTCTTTATATTTTCCTTCAATTTTTAAATCTACATAAAACTCTCCATCCCTTTCGCCTTTGCTAACAGTTTTGGACAGCTTAGCATCTTCATAATCTATTGGTTGATTTTTAGCATTTCTAATAAGACCATCTATTTCATCATAATCAGTTGGAAAAGTTCCTTCTTGATTTGTTGTATAGCCTATTTCGGCATTAACAAAAGCTGATGATGTAAATTGAAATAAAAAAACTAAAACTAAAAAGCAACTAATTAAGACTTTTTTCGATTTCATTTCATTACCTTCCCCGAAAATAAATATATGTTAATCGTAAATATAATATGAACAAAAAACAAAATACCATTGTTTTTTACTATTGTGCATAAATATTCACTTCGAAATTTTTTTCTACAAAATTAACCATTATCAGTTTACAACATATTTAAAATAAAATCAATCCCTAAGAGTAAAAAAATTATTAAACTTACAAATTTATAAAAATCTTTGGATTTTCTATTGTTTTTTTCTGAATTAATGATATACTTATCGTGAAATTATAGAATATTTAGCATAGATATTCATAAAATTTAAATTTATAAGAGTATAATTTGCAAAAATTTGACATTAATAAGTCAAATTTTACTTATGTAAGCTCAAAAATTATAAGAATTTATTTATAGGAGAAGAGATTAGTTATGAAAAAAATAACTAAGATGATTGTTTCAAGTGTATTAGCATTTGCAATGGTTATCGGAATGTTTTCATCCATGTTTTTACCTGCAAAAGTAAGTGCTGAAGGAAATGGAACAAAAAAAGTAACTTTGCATAAATTACTTTTAAAGACAAAAGATGAATTAGAAAAATGGGATAGTGAAAAAGTTAAAAAAGGTGGTTACAATGGAACTCAAGACCTTAACCAACTAAACCAAATTTTATCAAAAATAGGTGATGGACATCCTGATTCTGTAAAAGAAATTCCTGGTGTTTATTTTGCATGGCAAAAGAAAAATAATGCTGGTGAATGGAAATACATTAAAAGTGATGGTTCAGAAGCTAGTGGATTAGATGATGCTAATATTTTAGGTGGTCTTACAACAGCTAATGGGAAAGACTTTGATGTTACAAAGCTTCCTGCCGGTGAATACCAAATAGTTGAAATTAGAGAAAAATCAACTTATGTTGGAGAAAAAGGAGAAACATTAACTTCTCAAAAAGCTGTACCTGTTCTTATAACTTTACCTTTGGTTAAAGAAGACGGAGTTATCGAAAATGCTCATGTTTATCCAAAGAATGTTCAAGAAAAGCCTCAAGTTGATAAGAATCTTGAAGGACAAACAAATTATAGTAATGCAGAACAACCAAAGGGTAATGTAAATAAGATGATTGGTGATGAAGTTCCATACGAAGTAAAAACTAAGCTTCCTAAAGATGCTAAATATAAGACTTTAAGATGGGAAGATACTATGACTAAAGGACTTACTTACAAAAAAGGTTTAGAACTTACTGTTAAAGTATTAGACCCTGCTGAAAATGTAGCATTAACATCTGGAACTGATTATGAATTAAAAGAAAATGGCAGCGGATTTGTTTTAAATTTTAAAGAAGCTGGACTTAAGAAAATTGAAGATGCTTGTAAAAAAGGCGAAGTAGAATTTATTTTAAAATATAAAGCTATTTTAAATGGGGAAGCTGTAGTTGATACTCCAGATAAGAACCAAGTTAAATTTGATTATGATAATAAAGTAAGAGAATTCAAAGACCCAAGAGAAAACGAAGTAACTCCAAAGGATAATTCTATAGAAGTTACAAAGAGTTGGGCTGAAGGAAATGCTCCTGCTGGTGTTACAGTAACATACTACTTATATGAAAAAGGTGCAACTGCTGGAGATGATAAGGTTGTAGATAGTGTTACTAAAACAGGTGATTTTAATCATAAATTTACAGGCTTAGATGCAAGTAAAACATATTATGTAAAAGAAATTGTTGCAGGATATACTCCTGAATATAAAACTGAAGCAGGAAAGGTTACTGTTAAGAATACAAAAACTCCTGATAGTCCTGTACCTGTAATTCCAACTTCTCCAGAAGTAGTAACTTATGGAAAGAAATTTGTTAAGACTGACGAACAAGGAAATAATAGATTAGCTGGAGCTGAATTCATAGTTGAAAATGCAGATGGTAAATTCTTAGGATTAAAAGATTCTGCTACAGTTAAAGCTGACAGAGATGCCTATGCAGAAGCTCAAAAAAAATATGACGAAGCAATAAAAGCTTATAATGATTTGGAAACAAATAAGCAACAAGGTCAAGAAGGAAAAGAAGCTAAAGAAAAAATTGAACAAGCTAAGGTTATTCGTGATAAAGCATTCTTAAAAGTAAGAACTGACTATGAATGGACTACTGAAGCTAAGGCAGTTAAATTCACTTCCAACAAAGATGGTCAATTTGAAGTTGCAGGTCTTTTAGCAGGAAACTACAAACTAAAAGAAGTTAGAGCTCCTGAAGGTTATGCGTTATTAAGTGGAAAAATTGATTTTGAAGTGAATGCAAATTCCTATTCAAGTGCTGGGGATATTAATTATTCTCAAGATCAGGCTGGTAAGACAGATGCAACAAAAGTTATAAATAAAAAAGTTACTATTCCTCAAACAGGTGGAGTAGGTACAGTTATCTTCACTGTTATTGGTATTACTCTTATGGGAGTTGCAGTTTATGCAATGAAGAGAAGAAATGCTGAAGAAAAATAATCTATAAAAATTAAATAATTATATCAGGAGTTTTCTCCTGATATAATTTTAGTTGAAGGAGAAGAAGCATTGAAAAAATTTACGAAAAATTTAATATCTATTGTAATGGCTTTTGTATTGCTTCTGAATATAGGCTTTATTAGCAAAACAGTATTTGCATCTGAAACTATAGATATTTTCTTGATTTCTCAAAAGGGAAAAGAAGAGAAAAAACCTATAAGAGATACTAAGTTAAAAGTTTGGAAGCTTAAAGACAGTTATGCTAATAAAGAAAAAAGTGAAATTATCGAAGAACTAAAAGATTTAAAAGATGAAGATATAAGTAAAGAAAATGGTAATTTTACAGAAACATCTAAAAGTGATGTAGATGGAAGAATTACTTTAAGTCTTGAAAAAGGAACTTATTATGTTAGAGAAGTTTCAGATAATTCAAGAGATTATGAAATATCACCTTTTGTTTTTAAAGTTCCCGATGACGGAAATACAATTTATTCTAAAACAATTATAAAAATACCTGATATTTTAGGAAAAGTAAGACTTTTAAAAATATCAGAAGAAAATAACCCTCTTGAAAATGTAGGTTTTAAATTATATATGAGAACTGCTAATGGAGATGTCGAAGTTCCACTAATAGAAAACTCATACGACAAAGAGGGCTCAACAAGAACACTCTATACAGATAAGAATGGACAGATTTTTATTGATAAATTACCTTTAGGAGAATATTTCTTTAGAGAAATTGAACCGCTTTCAGCCTATGTAATAGACAAGAGAGATACTTCATTTAAAATCGTTGATGAAAATGAGATTTCTCTTAAAGTAATAAACAAAAAAGCAGAAACCGGAGACAAATTATTTGTTAAAGTTTCAAGTGGTAAAAATCCTAAATTCCTTGAAGGTGCTCATTTTAAAGTAATGATAAAAGATGGAAATAAATTTATTCCTTTTAAAAGAGATGGTAAAGATTATGTACTTGTTTCTGGTAAAAACGGAGGGTTCAAAGTTGAAAATCTTCCTTTTGGAACATACTACTTAGTAGAGACAAAAGCTCCAAAAGGTTATAGTTTGCTTTTAGAAAGTGTTGAATTTAAAATAGATGCAAATTCAAAGACTAATGAGGCAACAATTATAAAAAATAAACCGTTTAGAAGAGGACTTCCAAAAACTGGAGATATTCTATTTTTAATTATGACTGTTGGTGGTATAGTAATTTTTATTACTGGATATTTTATTAACAGAAAAGGGAAGAGCAAACAAAATTAATCGATTTTTATATTAATAAGATTGCTAGAGTATTGCAAGATATTGTATATGACGATGATTTAGAGAGATTTTAAATAGAAAATTACTAAAGAGCTGAGTAGTAAAACTACTAGCTCTTTTTTTGTTATTGAGAATTGCACAAAAAGGGAGACTTATGTTATAATATTAATTGCTATTATCATAATTACTTATATTAGATTAATTTTATTTGTCTAAAATAATGTAATTAAGTTCCAATAGTAAAATATTTTAACAAAAAGGGGGAAAAATGAAGAAGATAAGTTCAAAAATTCTTATTCTTACAATGTTAGTTGCAGTATTGCCGAACGTAAGTTTTGCAGAGCAAGAAAAGAGTGAAAAAGCTCATAATGTTGGTACAAATTCTATTAATCGGAGAGAGACAGAGAAAAAATATGATGTAATACCAACATTTGTATCAGGAACAGCAGGTAAAAAATTACCAGATGGAGTAGAAAACCAAATTCCACAATCAGCTATTGACGCACCAAAAGGTTTTAAATATAAACTTAAAACTGATTTTAAAGAAGTAAAGGCTGATGGTGGAATTTGGAAATTCAAAAGATGGGAAAAAGTTAATTCAGACGGAACTAAAACAGTAGTAAATAATGAAGTTCAAATTGTAAACGAAGATATCAAATTACAAGGAGTTTGGGAGTTTGAAAAAGATGGTCAAGCAAATAAATTTAAGGTAATATATAGATTTATTGCAGTCCCTGACGATAGAGATTTACCAGAAGCAGTTAAAAATAAAAAACCTGCAGATAAATACAACGTTCCAAATGGTACAAAAATAACTCTTCCAAAATTTGATGATGTAAAAGTTGAAGGAGGAACTTGGAAATTTATAACTTGGAAGGTTCCAAAAAATAATCAAGTTGAACCTATAGAAAATGAAGCAATAGTTGAAAATGATGATTTGATACTACAAGGTGAATGGAAATTTGTAGAAGACAATCAAGAACAACCAAATCCACAAGCTTATAAATGGGTTCAAAATGATAATGGAAAATGGAGTTATCAATCAGCTGATGGAAAGTATAAAGTTAAAGACAGTTGGAAATTCATAAATAATGAATGGTATTTATTTGATAAAGATGGTTATATGATTGCTAATAGTTGGGTTAAAGATAATGGAAAATGGTACTATTTAGAAGCAACTGGTTCAATGTCAAAAAGTGAATGGGTATATAAAGACGGAAGCTGGTTTTATGCTAAATCTAATGGAAGCATAGCAGAAAAAGAATGGGTATACGTAGGTGGAAATTGGTTCTATGCTAAGTCAGGCGGATACATTGCTGAAAATCAATGGGTATATGAAGGTGGAAACTGGTTCTATGCTAAATCTAACGGATATATTGTAGAAAATGAATGGATTTTCGTTGGTGGTAAGTGGTATTATGCTCAAAAAGGAGGATATATCGCTCAAGGCAAAACTCTTAGAATAAGAAATGTAGACTATACTTTTGATAATTCTGGAGCTTGGATTAGATAATTTTTAAAAAAGAATTATTTTATTAAAATAGTTGATATAAGAAAAAAGTATTAATAAAATAGAAAAAGGCTAGCATCAACTAGCCTTTTTTATTACGAAGTAACAAGGTTCCCGGGCACCCAGCCGATGCAAAGCATCGTGGAAGGGAGGGGTTCTTATCGCGAAAAATTAATTTGTTTTAAAATTGCTTGATTTTAATTTTTCTAAAGTATTTCTTACTATTGGTATTAAAAGTAATGCGACTGTTAAAGCACCTTCAGTTCCGATATATGAAATATTATACCAGATTGAATAAAATAGTGGATTCCAACCTTCTGGTGCATATGCTCCGAAAAATACATAACCTGATAATGTTGCAAAGATAAATCTTCCTGTAATTGAAATAAGGTAAGCAGGGATTAATTTATCTTTTTTATTTGCAAACAATCCGCTAAGTCCAAGAGATCCAAATGCTAGGATATAGTCGATAATTGCTTGAAATGGGGTATAAACTTCAGGCTTAATCAATAAATTTAAAAGTCCAAAAGTTATACCTGCTATAAGTCCTACTCGAAGTCCGAACATATAACCAATGAAAACAATAAAAATCATTGAAAATAAAGTAATACTTCCACCTTGTGGTAGGCTTAAAAACTTTATTTGATTTGCACTAATTCCAAGAGCTAATAAAATAGCAGAGTAAGTTAGTGCTTTTGTAGAAAATATTTTTTCATCTCTCCTAAAATAAAAGACAAAAAATAAAAAAGCAAAGGAAATCAACAATATAATAGTTGTTTTTCCAGCAGTACTTGAGAAAAATTTTCCAAAATTTTCCATAAAAAAAACCTCCTAAGATATTCACTAGAAAGTCCACAAAAAAAGACTATTCAACTTCCCTACGTCAGTATTAACTGAATCAGGTACAAAGGGTATTTCTCAGCTTAGTAGCACCCCTAGCGAATAAAAATATTTTGTATTTATATACTTTAATCTTTTACCCCTTTGGTAATCCATTAAACATAAAATCTTATTGAGTAAATTTTTTAAAAGTGATATACTTAAATATATTTTAAGTAGAAATTAAGGAGATATTATGAAAAAAATATTAAATTTAGCCCATAGGGGATTTTCCGGAAAATATCCTGAAAATACAAAAATTGCCTTTTTAAAGGCTGTTGAACATTCTGATTGTGACGGTTTTGAAACTGATGTTCATATGACAAAGGATAAAAAACTTGTAATAATACACGACGATACCGTTGACAGAACTTGTTCAAACGGAAGTGGATTTATAAAAGATTTAACTTCAAAAGAGCTTTTGCAAATGGAATTTGGCTCACATAAAGGAAGCGAGTTTTTAGGAGAAAAAATTATATTTTTAGATGAACTTTTACAAATTGTAAAGGATAATAAACTTTTTGTAAATTTAGAGCTTAAAAATAACTATGTTTTTTACTATGGACTTGAAGAGGCTGTTATTAAAATGGTAAAAGAGTTTGGACTTAAGGATGATGTAATTTTATCCTCATTTAATCATGAGTCAATGGAACTTTGCAAACAAATTGATCCTACTTTTAAGACAGGACTTCTCTTTGAAAGTCCAATGATGAATACAGTTGAATATATGAGAGGTATTAAGCACGAAGCTGTTCATCCGGGATATTATATGCTTTTACAAAAGCCATCTTGGGTAGAAGAATTTAAAAAGATGAGTCTTGAAATAAATACCTGGACAGTAAATGATGAAAAAGCAATGAAGTATCTAGTTGAAATGGGAGTAGATGCTCTAATTGGAAATTATCCGGATTTAACATCAAAAGTTTTAAAAGAATTATAAAAAAATCTTTAAAAGTATTGCAATTAGTATATATTTATGATATAATACTCAAGTATCACTTTTGGATACATGATATTTAAAAAGCCTTGTCTTTTTACAATATCGATCGCATAGCAGTCGAGGTTGCGATTAATAAGTCCTCGCCTACAAAATCGCTGGGTAGCGATGTCTAAATAACCCAATATTGTAAAAAGAATTAAGGAGGAATGAAATGAAAAGTTACGTAGCAAAACCTTGCGATGTAAATCGTAAATGGTATGTAGTTGATGCAAAAGACGTTGTTTTAGGTAGACTTGCAACTGAAGTTGCTTCAATCTTAAGAGGAAAGAAAAATGTTAGATTCCAACCATCATTCGATATGGGAGATTATGTTATTGTTGTTAATGCTGAAAAAGTTAAATTAACTGGTAAGAAATTACAACAAAAAGAACATAGATACTATACTGGATATTCAAATGGTTTAAAAGCTATTTCTTATGAAAAAATGTTACAAACTAAACCTGAAAAAGTTATTGAATTAGCTGTTAAGGGAATGCTTCCAAAGAATACTTTAGGAAGACAAATGTTCAAGAAATTAAAGGTTTATGCAGGTCCTGAACACAATCACGAAGCACAACAACCTGAAGTTTTAACATTAAGTGAATAGGAATAGAAAGGAGATTAACATATATGGCAACTCAATATATAGGAACAGGAAGAAGAAAAACTTCAGTAGCTAGAGTTTTCTTAACACCTGGAAACGGAAAATTTGTTATTAATAAAAAAGATATAGATGAATATTTTGATTATGATACTTTAAAGGTTACTGCAAAATCACCTTTAGAAATAACAGAAAGTCTTGGTAAATTCGACGTTTATGTAAATGTTAAAGGTGGCGGATTTACAGGACAAGCTGGAGCAATCAGACATGGTATTGCAAGAGCATTATTGGAAGTTTCTGCTGAATTAAGACCTGTATTAAAAAGAGCTGGTTTCTTAACAAGAGACCCTCGTAAGAAAGAAAGAAAGAAATATGGTCTTAAAAAGGCAAGAAGAAGCCCACAATTCTCAAAGAGATAGTAAAAATGAATTTAAAACGTTGGAAATTTTTTCCAACGTTTTTTTATTGTGAAACAACAAGGTTCTCGGGAACCCACCGATGCGAAGCATTGTGGAAGGGTGGGGTTAAATTATTTTAAAAAGCTAAAAAATGTATAAAAACTTATTAATAGCATACAAGTAGCATACAGATAGCATACAAAAATATAATAAAAAATAGAGTGATAATTCACTCTATCAAGAAAAATATTATTCAAACAATTAAATCTTTGATTTTTTATAATCTAGAAATTTCTAATTATCATACTTTAACTTTGTTAAAAATCTTCTACTAAAGAATAGCTTTGTTCTGTTAAATCTAGATGCTCTCAATTAATTCATTATTTTTAAATGTAATAAATTTTAATTAACGATTTATATTTCATAAATTAAAAAATTAAAGAATTTTTTCTAATATAGGATTAACAAAATAAGTTCTATTTCTTATTACATCATCACAACTTAATATACCTAAATCTATTAGTTGTTGAGTTAATGTATATGCTCGATCTTTGCTCATATTTAAATTTCTTACTAATTGAGAAATTTTAAAAATTGGAGATTTGAACATGAAATCTATCATTGGAATAAGAAATTGAGAAGTTATTTCCTTTGATGTTATATTTTTTATATTAGAATAAATTTCCATTAGTTCTTTTGCTTTTTCGGTATTCTTTTCAGATTGTTCTATTATACCTATTAAAAAATATTCTATCCAAGATTTATAATTATTGTTCTTGGATATATTTGATAAGTTTTTTATATACAAATTTTTATCTGATTCAAAGTATTGGCTCATATAAAATGTAGGTAGAATAAGAACTTCTCTATAGTATAAAAATAATGGAATCAATAACCTACCAATTCTACCATTACCATCTTGAAATGGATGAATCATTTCAAACTGCGCATGAATTAGCGCTGTTTGAACTAAAACATCAATTCTTTCATCATGAATATAAGTTTCTAAATTATACATATATTCAGGTGTTAATTCTGGAGATAGAGGAGTAAAATATATTTTATGTTTTGAACCAATATAATTTTGAAATTTTTTAAATTCTCCCGGATTTTTAGATGAACCGCGTACATTATTTAATAATATTTTATGAATATTTTTTATAAGATTTGAAGTTAATGGAAGTTTTCCATTCTTTTCTAAATCGCTAATGGTTGACATTTTTTCTAATGCATAATATAAAGCTTCTCTATAGTTAATTACTTCGTGCATCTCGTCTTTTTCTATATTTACACTCAGACCGGCATCAAAGTTTAAAATATCTTCTAAAGTAGCATGCGTACCTTCCATTTTAGAAGACAAAGATGCTTCTTGAGCGATTAATGGAGAAATTAATAAATTTGGGTTAGGAGAATTATATAATAAGCCATTATACATTCCTATACTTCTATTAGCTTTGGATATTAATTTTATAATATTTTCATCAATTAATATTTCTGTTATATTAATTGGAAGTTTTTCTGGGATAAATGGATTTGGCAAATTTTTTAATTCCATGAACAACTCCTTTAGTACGGTTTTTGTGATAATACCGTACTTAATTTATTTTTAGTACGGTTTTTGCGATAATACCGTACTTAATTTACTGTTAGTATGCTATTCTTAAAAATACCATGCTAACAAAGACTTTATTTTTACTTTAAAACATCTAAATTAAATTAATTTAGGTGTTTTATATCTTTAGTTTATTATAGCACACTTCGATAAGAATTACAAAAAAAGTATATTAAAAAAGGGTATAAAAATATTAGTATATTTTAGTATAAAGGAGGAATTATGTTTAAATTATTTAAAGCATTTTTTATTATGTTAAGGGCACATATTAAGCAAAAAGACAAGGCAGGGAAATGTTATATTTTTCATCCGATAAATGTTGCATTGGGAGTTAATGGAGTTAGAGCAAAGACTGTAGCTTTATTACATGATGTACTTGAAGATAGTGAATTGTATAGTATAGAGGATTTTAAATTTTTAGATAAAGAGCAAATGGAAGCTATTTTACTTTTAACACATAATGCTGATGAAGAATATTTTGCTTATATAAATAGAGTAAAGACCAATAAAATAGCTTTGGATGTAAAATTGTCAGATTTAAGGCATAATTCAAACTTAAAAAGATTAAAAACTATAACAGAAAGAGATATTAATAGAAGAAATAAATATTTAAAGGCAATAGAAATTTTAGAATATTAAAAGCAATTATAAATTCGTTTTATAGTTGCTTTTGTCTTGTCGTCGATTTTGGTTATAAGACTGCTTATTAATTATAATAAAAGTTTTTTAAAATATAGAATATTTATAAATTATAAATAATTTTTGAAGTTAATTTACTATCAACGTCTAACAATTAAACAAAGGAATTTCTTTTATACGTCATTTCGACTGTAGCGAAGCGAAATGAATCTAGCCCTAACTTTGTTTATTTGTAAACAAAAGTAGGTCTGACGCAAAGATTATTCAAATCTTTGATTTGAGTACAATCGTCTGCGAAAATCTCATAGTTTTGCTTGTAAACAAGCAAAAGTAAATGTATTGCAGATACATCGATATAAAATTTTCATACTAAATGGATCTTTAGAAAATTTACATAGTAATTATAGTTAACATTTTTATTTTTTTAAGTCCTTTGCAGGACTTACTATTATTTGTAAGCAAATAATAGTGTGAGATCTCTCGACTACGCTCGAGATGACGTGTTGGGGGACATTTCTATGCACAATTCTGTGACGTGAATTTTTATTGTGAAATAATAAGTTTATTAATTTTTTAATGAATAAAAGCATTGTAAAACTTTTGTTTTTTATTATAAATAGAAAATACATTTTAAATTGTATTTACTATTAACGTCTATCTCTTAAACAAAGGGATTTACCTTATACGTCATTTCGACTGTAGCGAAGCGGAATGGAGAAATCTCATTTGATTGTTTAATTGTAAACAATCAAAAGTATTTCTGAAGTAAATAAGTATCAATAATTGTAAATTAATTTGAGTATATGAATATGAAGCAGTTGTAAACTATAACAATAAATTGTTATTTAATAAATAACTAACAAAAAATGAACAAAATGTTAAACATTTTGTTTTTTTTGTGTTATAATTAATATAGTTTTACGCCTGATGGTAAAACTATATTAATTTCACCATAATTACCATAAAAAAATAATCAAAAGGGAATTATGGTATAATTGTCTTTACCACAAGGCGTAAAGACATATTTATTGCATCGTAATCTTCATAAAAAAAACAATCAAAAAGAAGATTATGATATATCATACTTTTCAGTTGGGATAGAAAGTTTAGGGAGAAGTATAATGAAATAGGTTTTAAAATTATATATTTTTAAAAAACTAATTTTAATTAAAAGTATTAATTTTTTTTGTTCATTTTTAATAAATATTTAATAAAAATAAATTAACTTTATTTTCAAAAGATAAAAATTGATTAAATATAGGAGGGTTCTAATGAGTTATAAGATTTACAAAGACTCTATTGGAGAAATAAAGGTAGAAAGTGATAAGCTTTGGGGAGCGACTACACAGAGAAGTTTTGAAAATTTTAAAATTGGAAATTACAAAATGCCGACTGAAGTTATAAGAGCGATGGCTACTGTTAAGTACGCTTGTGCTATGGCTAATTACGAGCTTGGCGATTTAAACAAGGAAAAATTTTCTGCAATAGAAAATGCTGTTGAAGAAATTTTTAGTGGAAAGCTTGATGAGCATTTTCCACTTGTAGTTTTCCAAACAGGAAGCGGTACTCAAACTAATATGAATTTGAATGAAGTGATTGCAAATTATGCAAATCAAAAGGCGGGTAAAACTTTAATTCACCCAAATGATGATGTAAACAAATCTCAAAGTTCAAATGATACTTTTCCAACAGCTTTACATATAGCTTGTTTAGATGTTATTGACAGAAAGCTTATTCCGTCAATGAAAACTTTAATTTCATCTTTTAAGACTTTTGAAGATGCTAATAGTGATGTTATAAAGATTGGTAGAACACATCTACAAGATGCTGTTCCTATTAAGATTTCTCAAGAGTTTAGCGGTTATAGAAATTCTATTGAAAAATGTCTGGAATATATTGAATTTACTAGAAAAGGGCTTTTAGAAATTTCACTTGGAGCAACTGCAGTTGGTACAGGAATTAATACTAAAGAAAACTTTAAAAATATTGTTGCAAAATATATTTCAAAAATTACCAGAAAAGACTTCAAACCTGCTGAAAACTTCTTCCATTCATTGACAATGAAAGATGCTGTTGTAGTTTCTCACGGAGCCATCAAGGCACTTGCAATGGATTTAATCAAGATTGGAAATGATATAAGATTTTTAGCTTGCGGACCACGTTGCGGTTTTTCAGAAATTGAAATTCCTGCAAATGAACCCGGAAGTTCAATTATGCCGGGTAAGGTAAATCCTACTCAAATAGAAGCTTTGACAATGGTTTGTGCAAGAGTTTTAGGAAATGATACTACAATAAGTTTTTGTGCATCTCAAGGAAATTTTGAGCTTAATGTATATATGCCTATTATTATTCACAGTTTTGTTGAATCTGTAAATTTACTTTCAGATGCTATGGAATCTTTTGTGAAAAACTGTGTAAGGGGAATAAAAGTAAATAAAGAAGTTGTAAATAAATATTTGAATGAATCTTTAATGCTCGTAACTTCACTTAATCCATATATCGGATACGATAAGGCGAGTCAATGTGCAAAATATGCTTTTAAGGAAAATACGACATTGAAAGAGGCGGTTTTACATTTCGGTTATTTAACAGAGTCAGAATTTGATGAAATTGTTGACCCTAAAAAAATGGTTTAAATTATATTTTATATAAAGGAGAGTAAAAAAATATTATGGAAGCAAAACAAGGATACAGAGTTGAACATGATTGTGTCGGAGAAAGTTTAATTCCGGAGAATGTTTATTATGGAATTCACACTCAAAGAGCAACAGAAAATTTCAAGATTACAAGAAGAAAAACAAATCCTGAAATGATTAAATCAGTTGCTGAAATTAAGAAAGCTTGTGCTATTACAAACTTTGAAGCGGGAGTTTTAAGCGAAAAGAAAAAGGATGCAATAGTTTATGCTTGTGATGAAATTATCTGGGGAAGATATTTAGATCAATTTATTGTTGACCCAATTCAAGGGGGCGCAGGAACAAGCCATAATATGAATGCAAATGAAGTAATTGCAAATATCGCTATTGAACATTTAGGTGGAAAACTTGGAGATTATTCAATAATTCATCCTAATGATGATGTAAATATGGGACAATCTACAAATGACGTTTATCCAACAAGTGGTAAAATTGCTCTTATCAGACTTTTAGGGGAAACTATTGAAAGTTTAAAAGAATTAGAAAGCGCTTTACTTGTAAAAGCTGAAGAGTTTGATGATGTTATAAAAATGGGAAGAACTCAAATGCAAGATGCTATTCCTATCAGACTTGGACAAGAATTTAGAGCTTATTCAACAGTTATTGCCAGAAATATTAGACTATTCAAAACTGCATGTACAGTTTTAAAAACTGTAAACATGGGAGCAACTGCAATAGGAACAGGACTTAATGCCGATGTAAGCTATATGGATAAGATTGTAAAAAATCTTGCACAAGTTACAGATTTGGAACTAGTACAAGCAGAAGACTTGATTGACGGAACACAAAATATTGACGTTTTCGTTCACGTTTCTGGTCTTGTAAAGAGTTGTGCAATCAGTATGTCTAAAATAGCTAATGATTTAAGACTTATGTCTTCAGGTCCAACTTGCGGTTTTGCAGAAATCAATTTACCTGCAAGACAAGCCGGAAGTTCAATTATGCCGGGAAAAGTAAATCCTGTAATTCCTGAAGTTGTATCTCAAGTTGCTTTTAACTGTGTAGGTAATGACGTTGCCGTTACAATGGCTGCAGAAGCGGGACAACTTGAACTTAATGCTTTTGAACCGGTTATTTTCTACAACTTATTTGAATCAGTTGAAACAATAGGTAGAGCAGCAAGTACATTTGTTCATAACTGTATCTTAGGCATTACTGCAAATGCAGAGAGAACTAAGAATATGGTTCACAATAGCTATGGAATAGTAACTGCTTTTGCTCCACATATTGGATACGAAAAATCAGTTGAAGTAATTCATAAGGCTATAGAGCAAAACTTACCTGTAAAAGCAGTTTTAATTTCAGAAAAAATTATGACTGAAGAAGAAATTGACAATATCTTGGATGTATTCTCAATGACTACACCGGGAATCGCAAAGAAAAACTAAAAAATAAAGTTCAGTAACTAAGGTTGGGGAGTAAAAATCCTCAACCTTTTAATTGTGAAACAACAAGGTTCCCGGGCACCTACCCGATGCGAAGCATCGTGGAAGGGTGGGGTTGTTATTGTGGAACAACAAGGTTCCCGGGTACCCACCCGATGCGAAGCATCGTGGAAGGGTGGGGTTCTTATTTGTAAAGAACGGATAAAAAATTATACTTATTAAAAAATATCCTAAAATAGTAATAAATAATAATCAGAAAAGGCGGATTTAATAAGTGCAATATAATACTATATTTTTGATTATTTACAAGTAAATAACCAGATGAGATTTCCACTGCGGATGTATCTACGATACATTTCAGAGCACAGGCAAAGTATAATTTTTGTCTGTGCTTTTTTTGTATATTTTTGTTTTTATTAAATTATTTGACTATAGTCTAATTATTACACTACTTATTCTCTTTTTCTCCGTTAAAAAAGTGTCAACAATTGTTCATTGACACTTTGTCATAAGTCTGGGATGTATCTACTATACATTTACTTTTGCTAAAGCAAAAGTATGAGATTTCCACAGTCGATTGTACTCAAATCAAAGATTTGAACAATCTTTGCGTCAGACCTA
>OKRW01001099.1_pt1 | contig 24472 bp, 22 predicted proteins | sample 1601151 | NCBI WGS metagenome assembly OKRW01 (sample SAMEA3541471, study PRJEB24748) | human gut metagenome | biome: human gut; feature: human-associated habitat; material: faeces | place: China | collected 2012 | reverse complement strand
TTCCGAGGTTTTTGCACTTTGATGACTCTTGCGTTTTCGGCAGACGAGGGACATCCACTCCCCGAATGCTGAAAGCGCAAGATTCATATAGAAGGAGGTTTCCGTACTTATGCATGACGCAGCTTTCTATATCCAGCTGCTGCTCTCCGGCGTCACGGTGGGCAGTCTGTACGCCCTCATCGCCATTGGCTACACCATGGTCTACGGCATCCTGCGCCTGATTAACTTTGCCCACGGCGACATCTTTATGATGGCGGGCTTTTTCATGGTGTATATCTCCGCCTCCTGCTCCCTGGCGGTGTCTATCCCTCTGGTGCTGCTGCTGACGGTGATTTTGGGTGTGGTCATTGAGCGGGCGGCCTACAAGCCCCTGCGCACGGCGCCGCGTATGTCCGTGATGATCTCGGCCATCGGTGTCAGCTACCTGCTGCAGAACCTGGCCAACTACATCACCGGCGGTATCGCCCGGGCTTACCCTGACATCCCCTTCTTCACCCAGGTGATGAACGTGGGGGGCCTGAGCATCAAGCGCATCACCATCGTCACCCCCCTGCTGACCATCGCCCTGGTGGTGGTGCTGGTGATCCTCATTCAAAAAACCAAGATCGGCATGGCCATGCGTGCCGTGTCCCGGGACTTCGAGACCTCCCAGCTCATGGGCATTAAGATCAACAGCGTCATTTCCATGACCTTTGTCATCGGCTCGTTCCTGGCGGGCGTGGCCTCCATTTTGTACTTTGCCAACTACGGCCAGGTGAGCCCCATGATCGGCGCTATGCCCGGCCTGAAAGCGTTCGTAGCCGCTGTGTTCGGCGGCATTGGCTCCATCCCCGGCGCCGTGATCGGTGCGTTCATCATTGGCATCTGCGAGTCCTTCATCAAGGCCAATGAGACCATCGCCGTATTCAGCAACGCTTTCACCTTTGCCCTGCTGATCGTGATCTTGCTGTGCAAGCCCAACGGTCTGTTCGGTGAGAAACTGACGGAGAAGGTGTAAGCTATGAAGAATAACAAGAAAAGAAATCTGCTGCTGTCACTGATTTTGGCAGCCGTCTGCATTGCGTTTTTGCTGTATGTAGACAAGTTCCAGCACTATTCCATGCTGGCCACGGTGCTGAAAAAGGGTGCCATTTACTCCCTGGTGGCCGTGTCCTTGAACCTGCTCAACGGCTTTACGGGCCTGTTTTCCCTGGGCCAGGCGGGCTTCATGATGATCGGCGCCTACACCTACGGCATCCTCACCATTCCCGTGACGGACCGGCTGGGCGTGTACCAATATTTTGATGGCGGTATCGTGCAGTTCTGCCTGCCCTTGCTGGTGAGCCTGATCTTGGCGGGTATCGTACCGGCCATCTTCGCCTGGCTCATCGGCCTGCCCGTGCTGAAGCTGAAGAGCGACTATCTGGCCATTGCCACCCTGGGCTTTGCCGAGATCATGCGCGCCATCATCCAGTGGAAACAGCTTGGGCCCCTGACCAATGCCTCCAACCTGCTGCGCGGCTTTGCCGGCTTTGACTCCATCCTGTTCCCGTTCGTCGTGTCGGCTATCTGCATCGGCTTCATTGTGCTGCTCATTAACTCCACCTATGGCCGGGCCTTCAAGGCCATCCGCGATGACGAGATCGCTGCCGAGGCCATGGGCATCAACCTGGCCAAGCACAAGATGCAGGCCTTCCTCATCAGCTCCTTCTTCGCCGGTATCGGCGGCGCGCTGCTGGCTATGTTCCAGTCCAGCGTCCAGGCCAACACCTTTACCTCTACCATGACCTATGAGATTTTGCTGATCGTGGTCATCGGCGGTATCGGATCCATCACCGGCTCCATTTTGGGTTCGTTCCTGTATATCGCCTCCTCCGAGTGGTGGCTGCGCTTCCTGGACGACCCCGTGCCCTACCTGGGCGTGAACATCCCCTTCATGCGGGGCGGCTTCCGTATGCTGGTGTTCTCGGTGGTCATTATGATCGTGGTGCTGTTCTTCCGCAAGGGCATTATGGGCGACCGGGAGTTCTCCTGGGACGGGATCTTCAACTTCTTCAAAAAGCTGTGCAAGAAGAAGGATAAATCCGCAAAGGAGGTGGCCTCCAAATGAAAAACGTACTGAAGCTGGAAAATGTGACCATGCAGTTCGGCGGCGTGGTGGCCGTGGACAACCTGAGCATGGAGGTGGACGAGGGTGAGATCGTTGCCCTCATCGGCCCCAACTGCGCCGGTAAGACCACGGCGTTCAACGTCATCACCGGCGTGTATGCCCCCACCAACGGCCGGGTGTGCTTCAACGAAAAGTGCATCGTCCGCAATCACCCCACCGGCAAGGTGAAAAAGGCCTACAAGGGTGAGCATCCCGCCATGTATACCGCGCAGCTTGCCCCGGAGGAGGCCCTGGAGGACGAGGCTCTGAAGGCTTGGAAGGAGGCCCAAAAGGAGCGGGACGAGGATGCCTTCTCTGACCGTGTGCTGGCCCCGACGCCGGATAAAATCACGGCTCTGGGAATGGCCCGCACCTTCCAAAATATACGCCTGTGGAAGAGCCAAACTGTATTTGACAATGTACTCATTGCCAAGCATCTGCGCCGCACCAGCAATCTCTTTACCGCCGCCCTCCACCTTAATGCAAAGGAGGAGGCCCGGCAGCGGGCGGAGGTGCTGGAGCTGCTGAAGCTGGTGGGCCTGGAGGATGTGAAGGACGAGCTGGCTACCTCCCTGCCCTACGGCAAGCAGCGCCGGCTGGAGATTGCCCGAGCCTTGGCTACGGATCCCACGCTGCTGCTGCTGGATGAGCCGGCGGCGGGCATGAATCCCCAAGAGACCCTGGAGCTGACGCAATTCATCGGCGAGATCCGCAAGACTTTCCACATGACCATCCTGCTCATCGAGCACCACATGGACCTGGTCATGGACATTGCCGACCGCATCTATGTGCTGGACTTCGGCAAGCTGATTTCCGAGGGCACGCCGCAGCAGGTGCAGGACGATCCCGCCGTGATTGCGGCCTATTTGGGGGTGGATGAGGAATGAGTCTGCTGGAAGTGAAGGACCTGGTGGTCAGCTACGGCGGTATCGAGGCGCTCAAGGGCATTTCCTTCAGCGTAGACGAAGGCCAGATCGTCACTTTGATCGGCGCGAATGGCGCCGGCAAATCCACCACGCTTCGCGCCATCACCGGCATCGTTCCGGTCAAAAGCGGCACGATCCTCTACAACGGCGAGGACATCACCGGCATGGATACGCAAAAGGTGGTGGAACGCGGCATCGCGCTTGTGCCGGAGGGGCGGCGCGTGTTCGCCAACCTCACCGTCCTTGAAAACCTGAAGATCGGCGCGTATCTGCGCAAGGATACCGCTCAGATTCAAAAGGATATCGAGTACATTTACAAGCTTTTTCCGCGCCTTGAGGAGCGCAGCTGGCAGCTGGCAGGTACGCTTTCCGGCGGTGAGCAGCAGATGCTGGCCGTAGGCCGTGCCATGATGACCCGTCCCCGTCTGATTATGATGGATGAGCCTTCGCTGGGCCTGGCGCCGCTGGTGGTCAAGGATATCTTTGGCATCATCAGCCGCCTGAGCGCGGATGGCATCACCATTTTGCTGATCGAGCAGAACGCCAACGCGGCGCTGCACGCGGCGCACTACGGCTACGTGCTGGAAACCGGCATGATGACGCTCTCCGGTACGGGTGAGGAGCTGCTGAGCAGCAAGAGCATCCAGGAAGCCTATCTGGGCAGGGGAAAAAAGGCAAAACATGCCTAAAGGAAGCGCCTTTCGAACGGCAAAGACCGCTCGGAAGGCGCTTTTTTTTGTGCGGGTTCAGGCTTCGGCTTTCGCAGCATGGCGTCGTGCAAGGCCCGTCAAAAGCCACAGGTAGGCCGCCGTTATCGCCGCCATGGCTGGCACCTCCGAAAGAAAGCGCGGTCCATCGGGAAGCGCCCGGGCCACCGCCAACAGAACGACCGCGGCAAGCAGCGCCCTAAGCGCCACGCGCAGCGCGCCGGGGGCGCAGCACCGGCATGCCACCCAGAGGAGAAAGCCGTAAAAACACACGGCGGACATGGCCTGGGCCGTGCTTGGAGTCAGGCGAACAAAGCCACGCGCTCTGGGCAGCCGCTCCAGCGCCATACCCAGCAGCAGCGCCGCCGCCAGATTGACCACCACAGGCAGCCGTGCGCTGTCCCTCGGGAGCGCCAGCGAGGCGCCCAGCGTAACCAGCGCCATGGAGAGCGGCTTCGCCAGCCATCCGCACACGTCCCCCAGGCACGGCCATAACCGGCGGAGTGATGGCAACACGAAAAGGTCGTGAAAATCCGCGGCCAGCAGCAGTGCGGCCACAATGGCCGCGAGAATCAGCACGCGCCGTCTCGTCATACGCGCATCCTGTCCTTTCTCACTCACAGGCGGAATAGTCACACTTTTTCCATCCAGCATGATACCATATTCCGTCTGCTTTGAACAGGCAGGAAAAAGTCCGAAGGCGTAGAATGTACTATCACAAACCGCCAAGGGAGGAAGACCCATGTACAGGACGGGCGTTTACTTCGGCCGATTTCTTCCGCCGCACCGTGGCCATCTGTACCAGATGATCGAGGCATCCACCCGCTGCGAAAAGCTGCTGGTGGTCATTTCCGACAACGCCGACCAGACCCGCGAGATCTGCCGCCGGGACGGCATTCCCGAAATCTCCTATCGCCTGCGCAAGCAGTGGATTTCCCAGCAGATTCAGGACATTACCCACATTGGTGTACGGGTATTGGACGAGACGGATATCCCCGTCTATCCGCAGGGATGGGAACTGTGGAGCCAGCGCATGCGCGAAGTGGTGGGGGAGCCCATCGACGCTTTTTTCGTAGGCGATATGGAATACGGCGAAACGCTGGCCCGGTATTTCCCCGAATCAAAGGTCGTGCTGTTTGACCCCGCCCGCACGCGCTATCCCATCTCCGCAACGGATATCCGCAGCGATATCCTGGGCAACTGGGATTATATTCTGGGCGCTGCGCGTCCCTTCTTTGCCAAAAAGGTGCTCATCGCCGGCACGGAAAGCTGCGGAAAGACCACGCTGACCAAGTGCCTGGCCAAGCTGTACAATACTTCCTGGTCAGAGGAAGTAGGGCGCTACTATGCGCGCGACTTTTTGGGCAACGATGAAACCATCTATACCGACGTGGATTTCAGCCGCATCGCGCATATCCAGTACGAGCAGGACTATCAGGCGCTCCGCACGGCCAACAAGGTTTGCTTCTTTGACACCGACGCCACCTATACAGACTATTTCAGCGAGCTTTACATGGGTCATTCCAACGAGCTTGTGGAAAAGTACATCGACCCGGACCGCTACGACCTGCTGATCTATCTGACGCCGGATGTACGCTGGGTGCCCGACGGCCAGCGTCTCAATGGCGACGAGGACCGGCGCAGGATGCTCAACGACCGCCTGTGGGACATGTACGTGGCGCATGGTTTTAAAGACAAGATGGTGGTGGTCAGCGGGGACTATTCACAGCGGCTGGCGCACGCCATCCGGCTGGTAGACGAGCTTCTGGGCGGCTCGCAGCCATAGGGTAAGGAGATTCTGGACAAATTCCCTGCCGCACGCTCTTGACATTGCACCGGGCACTCACTATAATGGTTCCAGAGCCTCCTGAAGTGTGCGCCAGGGCCCTGTTTTTACCCACATTTCATAAAACGGAGCCCGGGTTCGGCGTCGGATGTCATGCCCCCGTTCTTGTGAACGTCAGGGGACGGCAGAAGTCGTCGACAGGGCACCGGCCTGCTTAACATAGCGGGTGAAAAAACGGGTACAGCGGCACTTTGGGTTCTCAACTGAGCTTTCTGCCTTATGGAGAAGGCTCTTTTTCATGCCACCGCCGCAAAGGCGCGCATGGCCCTATGCAAGAAGCGCGGCGCATGCTATAATGTTCCATATGACAGGGCGAAGGAGGGCAAAGCCGCTATGGATTATCAAACCACTGCGGGAAGCCGCGACGTGGCCAGGGCTGCGATTGAGCTGAGCATGACGCAAAGCCGTGATGAGGAACAGCGCTGGCGGCAGACCCTGCGCCAGCAGGGGGTTATCGGCGCCGCTGCGGATTTTGGCGGCGATTTTCTGACGGGGATTGTGCGGATTGTGGAACGCGCGGTGGTTGCTGCCAAGCGCGAGCAGGTGATTGGCGATTCCCACCTGGAGGAAGGCGGCGTGGCCGGCGCTGCGCGCGAGGCACTCAACCAGGTTACCCCCAAGGCGCTGGGCATGAGTGTGGGCGGAAAAATCGGCATTGCCCGCTCGGGAGAGCATGTGGCGGTGGCCGTGTTTTTTAATATCGGCCTGGGACATCTGGATGAGGTGTGTATCGGTCTGGGGCATCGGGCCATTTGACCGATGAGCAAAAGAGGGGATGGAAACATGGTTCTGACCATTGCGATGGACGGCCCTGTGGGTGCGGGCAAAAGCAGCGTGGCCGACGAGGTTGCCAGACGGTTGGGCATTCTGCATCTGGATACGGGAGCGATGTATCGCGCCTTCGCGTGGCAGGCGCTGAAGGAAGGCATCGATACGAACAACGCCCAGGCGCTGGCAGCGCTTGCCGAGCGCACGATGCCGGAGGTCCGCTTTGAGAACGGCGCGCAACGCACGCTCATTGGCGGGACGGATGTGACGGACTGCATCCGCACGCCGGAAATCAGCATGGCCGCAAGCGTGGTTTCCACCGTGCCGCAGGTGCGCCGGGCCATGGTCGCCCGCCAGCAGGAGCTGGCGCAGCGTCAAAGCATGCTGCTTGATGGCCGCGACATCGGAACCCGCGTGCTCCCCAACGCCACCCTGAAAATCTATCTGACTGCCTCGGCCGAGGTGCGGGCGCGCCGTCGGTTTGAGGAACTGAAGGCCAAGGGGGACCCCTCCACCTACGAGCAGGTGCTCGCGGATGTGCGAAGCCGCGATGAGCGTGACACCACGCGTGAAACCGACCCCCTCCGGCCCGCGGAGGATGCGCAGGTGCTCGACAGCTCGGACATGACGCGCGAGCAGGTGGTGGAAGACGTGCTGCGGCGCGTGGCGATCCGGCAGGGGCATGCCCTGCACGCCGAGGAACACCTCACCCCCATGTACAGAGCGGCGCGGGGGGTGGCGGCTTTTCTGCTGACCTGCCTGTCGCCTGTAACCTATCACCATTTGGAACGCGCCCAGCTGGATGCTCCGTATATTCTCATTTCCAACCACAACTCGCTGATGGACCCTCTGCTTGTGGCCTGGAAGTGCTATCGGTACCAGATCCGCTTTTTAGGGAAAAAGGAGCTGGTGAAAAACCCTCTTTTGCGCTGGTTGTTCCACAAGCTGCTGATGATCGATGTGGACCGTCACAATATGGATATGGCGGCGTTGCGCGCCTGCCTGAAAACGCTGCGCGAAGGTCATCCGCTGGGCGTATTTCCGGAGGGCACCCGTCACAAGGAAGGCGTGATGGAGCACATGGAAAGCGGAATTGCCATGATTGCCCTGCGCAGCGGCGCAAGGCTTCTCCCCGCGTACATCGCAGGCAAGCCGGGACTGTTCAGGCGCACGCATGTCTATTATGGGGAGCCGTTTAGCGTCAAGGATATTGCCGCGCGCGGTATCAACCGGGAGGCGTGCCAGGAGGTTCTGGAGCGCATTCAGGAAGTTTATCTGGCACTCGAACAGGAAGATGCGGCCGTGAAGATGTAAATAAGTTGAAATTTTTCTATGGATATTGCGCAGCGGCAAACTGCATACCTGTTTTTCTTTTGCACCGCCAAAAGGAAAATGATGGCTGAAAGCCAATGGCTGCAAGACTTTTTGCACTGTGAGCGATTTCCTTCTCGGGCCGCCGGGGCGAAAGAATTGTCAATTATTAATTCTTTATAAAAAGAAGGATAATTCACGCCGGACGGCGAATAGCCATCATGATATGCTTAGGAGGACGGTTTTATGCCGGTTTCGGTGGCACGCCACGCGGGCTTCTGCATGGGAGTCAAACGTGCGGTGGATGGGGCGGTCAAGGCTGCGCAGGAAGGAAAGCCCATCGTTTCCTTCGGCGAGCTGGCCCATAACCCGGAAGTCATCCGGCGGCTGAACGCCATGGGCATATCGGTCATCCACGAAGTGGAACAGGCGCGCGGCAAAGTGGTGCTTATCCGTAGCCATGGCGTGGCTCCGGAAATCACTGAAGCCCTTCGTCGCGTGGCGGACGAGGTGATTGATCTCACTTGTCCGTTTGTCGCCCGCCTGCATGACGTGGTGGCGCGCTACAGCTCCGGCGGTCTGCCGGTGATTCTGGTGGGGCAGAGAGATCATCCCGAAGTGATCGGCACCATCGGATACGGGCGCGGAACGGTCTACACCGTCCACGACCCCGAAGAGGCGGCCGCGTTGCCGCAAATGGATCGCGCGCTGGCCGTTTCACAGACCACGTTTCCCCATGAGCGGTGGGAGGAAATCCTGCCTGTGCTCCATAGCCGGGTAAAAAATCTCACCGTGCAGGACACCATCTGCACTGCCACGGCCCTTCGGCAGAATGAAGCGCGCGAGCTGGCTGCGAAGGTGGACGCCATGCTGGTGGTGGGCGGCCTGGGCAGCGCCAATACCCGCAAGCTGTACGAAACGTGCAAGCGCATTTGCGGGCGTACCCTTTTGGTAGAGCGTGCGGCGGATATACCGCCGGGCTTTGCGAATATCCATTCGGAATCCATTGGAATTACCGCCGGCGCGAGCACGCCGGATTGGTCACTTAAGGAGGTTGTCACACGCATGACTGACAAGGAACAATTGGACCGGCAGGTTTCCACCGAGGAGGCGGAAAAGGACAGCTTTATGGCTGATGTGGAAGCGACTCTGGTCAAGATCAGGCCCGGGCAAACCGTGAAGGGCACCGTGGTGCAGATCACCGACGACGAAGTCTGTGTCAACATCGGTTTCAAGAGCGACGGGCTGATCAAGCGCGAAGACCTGGTGACGGAGGATGTCAAACTGGGCGACGAAATCGAAGTGGAGGTCGTCAAGGTAAACGACGGCGAAGGCAACGTTTTGCTGTCGCAGCGCAACATCTTGAACCGCAAGGCCTTCGCGGAGCTTGTCCAAAAGTACGAAAACAACGAGTATGTCGAGGGTGTGGGCAAGGAAGTCGTCAAGGGCGGCCTGATCTGCACGGTCAACGGCATTCGTGCGTTCGTGCCTGCGTCGCAGCTCTCCAACCGCTACGTCGAGAAAATCGGCGACTTCGTGGGCCAGACCCTCAAGCTCAAAATCATTGAGATGGACGAGCAGAAGCGCCGTATTGTGGCCAGCCGTCGCGCCGTGGTGCGCGAGGAAGCGGCCGCGAAGAAGGCCGAAGCCTGGGCCCGCCTGAAGGAGGGCGAGGTCGTGCACGGCATCGTGCGCCGCCTGACCGACTTCGGTGCGTTTGTGGATCTGGGCGGCGTGGATGGCCTGATTCATGTGACCGACCTGAGCTGGGCTCATGTCAAGCATCCTTCCGAGATTGTTTCTCCCGATCAGGAAGTGGATGTCAAGATTCTCAGCCTGGACCCGGAGCGCGAGCGGATCCAGCTTGGCCTGAAGCAGCTTCAGCCCAAGCCCTGGGATATGGCTCCTGAAAAGTATCCGGCCGGCGCTGTGGTCACGGGCAAGGTGGTCCGCATCACCACGTTCGGTGCTTTCGTGGAGCTTGAGCCGGGCATCGACGGCCTGGTGCACATCAGCCAGTGCGCTCCTACCCGCATCAACAAGGTGGAGGATGCGGTCAACGTGGGCGATGTGGTCAATGTGAAGGTGCTGAGCATCGATCCCGAAGCCAAGCGCATCAGCCTGAGCATCCGTGCGCTGATGGAGCCCGAACCCGCCCCCGTGGAGGAAGCGCCCCAGCCTGCTTACGAGGATGACGGCGCAGAGGCTGTGCCCGTGGACATCGAGGCCGTGGGCAAGGCGCTGGAAGCCGAGGCCGCTCAGAACGAAACCAACGAATAATAATCGGACACGTTTCCCCGCATGTTACGGCATGCGGGGCTTTTTGTGTGCGCAAAGTCATCGGCCTTTTTAGGAAAAAGATTGCAAATCGTTGCGGCCTGTGATATAATACGATAAACTGATGGTCAATCAGGTCTATCTAAGCTGTCCAAATCCGCCTGAGTGAAAAGAGGTTCTTGTGCGCTACGCGATGCTTTTGAAGCCGCATCCTAATGTTCGTTATCGCCAATCCCTGCAAAAGCTGGCATTGATCGAACTGGAATGCATTCTTGATGCTTGGCATGTAACCTGTGACCGGCCAAGGATAGCGTATCTGGCGAACGAGCCTTTTTTAGTGTTTGAAGCGCAGGAGCTGAACGAGGCGGCATGGGCGGCGATTTCAAGACATTCGGCCATCTGTTTGGCTACCCAGCTACGGGACGACGGCGCTTTACAGCCCGTTGCACGCGCATGCGCTGGCTGGCTGCCGGAGGATCTGCCCCATGTGCTCAAATACAAAGGCAAAACCAATGCGGACTTCACGTACCTGATGCTGCACTGCGCCAGGGCTGCGTCTGCTTTTGCACATGAGCCGGGACCTTTGCGCATATTGGACCCCATGTGTGGAAAGGGCACGACGCTGATGTGCGCTCTGTGTGAGAACTGTGATGCGGTCGGTGTAGATACCGATGCAAAGGCTATCCGGGAGGCGGAAAGCTATCTGGAGCGGTCGCTGAAGCTGCATCGGATCAAGCATCGGCGTGCGTCGGGTGCGCTGACGCTGCCGGATGGCAAAAGTGCCAGATGGAGTGAATACGCCCTTGCGCCGGACGCGCAAATCATGCGCACAAGCCCGCTTTCCCTTCGTATGATCCATGGGGATGCGGGCGGACTGGATGCGTTGATTCGCCCACAAAGCTGCCATTTGGCGGTGTGCGACCTGCCTTATGGCGTACAGCATGCACCCCGGGAGAACGGCGCGATGTCCTCCCTGGCGCGGCTTGTTGAGCGCGTCTTGCCCGGATGCGTCCGAGCGCTCAAGCCCGGAGGCGCGGTGGCATTTGCCTTTAATCTCAACACACTGCGCCGTGCGGAGGTCGCCACTCATATGGAGAGGGCAGGGCTGGAGGTCATGAACCAGCCGCCGTATGATGATTTTTCCCACTGGGTGGAACAGGCGGTGGAACGTGATGTGGTGATTGCGCGCAAAGCGTGACCCCCCCCCCGGCAGCCTGCCGGAGTAGACCAGGTTTCCGTTAACTGTTTAAGGAGGGTTCATATTGCAGAACGCACAGCTGCAAGCGATGACGGTTGTTCAGCTGCGAAAGCTTGCAAAGGAAAATGGCGTGAAATTGAGCGCTGGAATTGATAAATCCGGAATCGTTGCGCGCCTGTCGGAGGCGCTACCCGACGAGCCGGCTGTTCAGCCGTCTCCGCCGGAACAGGCCCAAGCGCTGCATGAGCCGGCTCCGGAGCCCGAACCTGCCCCGGAAGCGCCGAAAGAGGACGCAAGCCCTGCCCAGACGCAGGAGAAGCTGCAAGAAGCACCTCTTTCGGCGGATGTAACCGCGGTGTCCCCCGGAAGTTCGGGCTTTCGTCCCTGGAACAACCCGCAGGAGCAGGGCGGCTTCCGTCCGGTTTACCGGCAGGCATGGCAAGCGCGCAGCACGTCGCGTGATACCGCGCAGACGCCCGCTTGGCAGCAGCGTGCTGCGGGTACGGTCAACCGCTTTGGCCCTCCTGCCCGCACATCCCCCGCCAGGCAGGCAGAACCCCAGGAGCCGCACCGGCAGACAGGGGAGTATACCGCACGTCCGGCTCCCCAGGAAAACGTGCCCAAGCTGGATGGATACCGCCTGGGATATCGTGCGGCTCCGCAGCGTACATCCTATCAGAACCGCGGAGAATATGCTGCGCGAGATCAGGGATACAATGGCTATCAGCAGCGTGGTGGATATCAGCAAAGCGGCTACCGGTCCTCTGGCAGCAGCTATGGATATCAGCAGCAGCGCGGCTATCAGCCTCCTTCCTCGGAGGTTCACTATAACGACGCACTGTACCGCATGGCGCGCGACCCGCAATTTGCAGCCCAGGCTGAGGAAGGCCAGATTCCCGACCTGTTGAAAGTGCAGGAAAGCGAACCGGCCAGCGGCATTCTGGAGATTCTGCCGGATGGATATGGCTTTTTGCGTGGGCATACGCTATTGCCGGGCAAAAAGGATATCTATGTTTCCATGGCGCAGATTCGCCGCTTCGGACTGCGCACGGGTGATCTGGTCGAGGGCACGGCGCGCTCTCAGCGTGACAGCGATAAATTTGCCGCCTTGCTCACCGTGGACCGCCTCAACGGCCATGAGCCCGAAGAAAACCCGGACCGTTTATCCTTTGACCAGCTGGTGCCGGTCTATCCCAACCGGCGCATTGTGCTGGAAAGCGAGCAGGATCACGAGGATATGGCCATTCGGCTCGTGGACCTGATTGCTCCCATCGGATTTGGACAGCGCGCGATGATCGTCGCGCCGCCGGACAGCGGACGGCTGCTGATGCTTCGGGACATCTGTCGTGCCATCAAGCGCAACGATGCCGACGCGGAAGTGCTGATGCTGCTGATTGACATTGCTCCGGAAGAAGTGACGGAAATCCGCGAATCGGTGGATGCGGAAGTATTCGCCTCCACCTTCGCCGATGCGCCCGATACGCAGACCCGCGTGAGCGAAACGATGCTGGAACGCGCCGAGCGGCTGGTGGAGGATGGACGGAATGTGGTGATTCTTCTGGACAGCCTTACCAAGCTGACGCGTGCCTATCAGGCGGCGTTGGTGCAGGGAGGGCGTCCAATGACCAACACTGTCACCCCTGCGGCACTGGTTCGCCCAAAGCGCTTTTTCGGCGCGGCACGCAATACCCGCGACGCCGGAAGCCTGACCGTGATCGCTACCATCGCGGTGGAAACCGGCTCGCGCGTGGATGATATCATCTTTGAGGAATTCAAGGGAACGGCGAATATGGAGCTGTTCCTGTGCCGTCATCAGGCGAGCGATCCGGTCTATCCCATGATTGACTTGCAGCTCAGCGGCACCAAAAAGGATGATATGCTGCTGAGCGACGAGCAGAAGGAAGGCCTGCGCGCGATTCGTAAGGTGCTGGCCTCCACCACCAATGGGGAAGCCGTGGTACAGTTGATTGATATGATGCAGAAAACCCACTGCAACGCAGATCTGCTCAATCGTCTGCAGGACTGGATTGCCCTGTGGGAAAAGAGCGGCTATCTCAAGCGCTGAACACGATCAGTTTTTCCGTGGCCCCGCCAGACTGTTTTGGCGGGGTGTTATTTTTACATTCCCAATGTGGGTGTATTCTTGACGCAATGCGGAGAAAATGCTATTGTATGAAGCTGGGTACAACTTTTTATCCCGAAGGTAACGAGGTGTAAGAATGACGGATAACCATTCCGGCACAAGGAGCCGCGTCCGGCGCAGCGAACGGGCGCAGCATTTCTATGCGGCGCGGACGTTTTCGGACGAAGAAATCAAAAACGAGGAGCAGCCTTCCAATGCACAGGCCTTGGATAAGAAAAGCGCCTCCGAGTCTTCTGTAACCGCGCCGGCGGGCGAAGCCTATTTGCCCAACGAGCCGCTTGCATCCCAGAAAGAAGCGCAGGAACGCTATACGCCCAATGACATTTCTGCACCGGCTGACGAGCCGGCCGCAGAAGGAAATGAGCCCCAGATTGATTTCTCTGCCTACTATCGCAGGGACGGCTCGGCGTCGGAGGGCGACGGGTCGGAGCCTGCCTTTGCGCCGCCCATCAAGCTGGATTTTTCCGGTTATGACGATCATCCCTGGAATGAAGGGCCGCAACAGGAACCGCAAAGCAACGTCTACCGTCCGCGCGAGGCCACCTGGGCCGATACCGCCCGGCGCGATGTGCTTGCGGCGGACGGCGTGGGCTATCAGGTGCAGGAAAGTGACGCGCCGGGCAGACGCAGACACCGCCGGAACATGTTGCGAAACACGCTGATTGCCCTGGTCGCGCTTGTGGTGCTGGCCGGTGGCGCCTGGGTGTTCCGCGAGCCCATAACGGAATGGCTGGGTCAAAGCGGCATCGTATCCCCTGCCAGTGAAGAGCCGTTTACCGCGGTGGTCACTCCCCAGCCCGTGGAAGGATATGACGCGGCGCCTGCCGTGGAGATTGCGGACAGCACGCGCACAGCCATCAGCAAGTTAAGCGGAACGGTGCAGATGGACATACGCGCCGTTACGGATACCCATGTGCTCACCAGCAATCTGCGGCCGGATGGCACCTATGATTTTTATCTTTTTACCGCTTCCGAAGGGCGGTTGTTATGCTATTTTGATGGCCTGTCGAAGGACGGAATGTTTCCTCAGGCATTCGGCGGCTTTTATGTGGATCAGGAGCCCTATCTGGTAGCGGCCAACGGGTCTGCTCTGATTCGGCTGGATGATCTTGAGGCTACCTACGGACGGGAGCTGCGTCTGCATCCCATGTATAACGGTTGGTCCATCATTGAAGGAGTCGAGGACGGCAGCACCAATTACATCAGCGCCGCCGGTCAGATGCTCAGCACCCTGTGGTTTGCCCGTTCATATCCTTTCACAGGACAGTATACCGCGGCCTATGTGGATACCGGAAGCACGGCCGACAGCGATCAGCGGTATCTGCTGTATGTGCTGGGTCAGGATGGCACCATGAGCCGCTGGTTGGCAACCCCCGACATGGACGAGCTGGTAGCCTCGGCATGCGGGGTAGCCTATATGGCTTCCGGCGAAATATACCTTTTGCCGGACACGTCCGCACCGATGGCCACCTCGCCGCAGGTGGACGCCTATCTGGATTGCGACGCGCTGGTGGTCAAGGACGCACAAACCGGCAAATATGGCCTGTTTGTAGCGGGGGAACAGCATTACGATTTCATTTACGATAGCATACGCCCGGTCGAATGCGATATTGAGTGGGCCGAAAAGGCCATCAGCGGCCCAGGTGGTACGTTCACCGTCCATGCGGTGACGGGAGCAACCTATCCTCAGCCGCTTTCGCATTCGTTTGTACTGGAAAGAGACGGCCAGGCCGAATACGTGGCGCTTTCCACCCAGTCGTGCTATCCCATCCGGTTGGAAGGCGAGTTTTGAAAGGGAGGTATCCGTCGATGAAACGGTTTGCGGCGCTGCTGCTGGCGCTTGTGATGGCGCTGGGCACGGCATCGGCACAGGAGGCCGAAATGACCGCGCAGGGCGTGACGGTCGTGCGCAATCATGTGGAGGAAACGGTGGGCCACCAGCAGATTGTGGTGGATTATCCCACGTTCAGCTGCGAAGATCCCCAGCTGGAACTATACCTGACGGACCAGATCACCGCTCCGATTCAGGCCCTGCAGCGCAGGGGGCAGATGGCGCAGGATGACGCCTATGCCGATGGCGGGCTGGATGAAATCCGCGGCGGCTATAATGTGTCACTGGATTTTCCGGGCCTTCTGTCCGTGGAAGCCACGGTGCGCAATCGTCCCGTCGATGCGCAGGAAGCTACGACGGAGTTTTTCTATCTGCTGGTAGACCTGGACAAGCAGCAAAGCGTGACGGTGAATGATCTGTTTGAAGAAGACGCCGGCACGGTGAACGCAGCCCTTCAAAGCGCCGTATACGCCCGTGTAAGCGCACAGGAAGGGCTTGCGCCAATCGCATCAAAGGCGGATGTGCCGATGCCCAAATCCTATTTTGTGGCGTCTGCCGCGTTTCGCCTGCTCTATGCCCCCGGTCAGCTTGCCGATGAGGCCGTCGTGGTGGACATTCCCTGGTCGGAGCTGGCGCTTACGCCCTCCTCGCTTATGACGGGAGAGGAGACCCAGCCTGCTGCAACCGCTATGCCGCAAGTGCAGCAGACGGCCACGCCGCTTGCCACCGTTACGCCGGGGCTTCCGGCTACGCTGGACCCCAACTTCTCCCTGGCGCCGGTGGTTACGCCCACGCCCATGTCGCTGGCGGGTAATGATGCCATTACCGTAGACGTGCTCACCCACGGCCTGTGGAAGCCTTTGGGGACCGATGGAGAGGTTTACTATCAGTTTACCGCGGACGGCAAGCTGCTTACCGTCACTGTGACTGACTACACCGTGACCGACGGTGTACTTGCCAGCGGCGTGCTTAACGGCACGCTTGACATCGGCAGCGACAGCGCCTTTACTCTGCACGGCGAAAACGGCGAGCTGAGCGGCTATGTGCTCAACCGTCAGGGCGAAAGTGTGGCCCCGGAGGAATTTGTGACGCCTACGCCCACGCCCATACCTACGCCCACGCCGAGTCCGACCCCGACCCCTACACCCACGCCAACACCAACGCCGACGCCCAGCCCCACGCCTACCCTGTCGCCCTATCAGCAGGCGGTTCAGCAGGCGCCTAACCTGGCGAATCTGAGCGACGCCGCATTTGAAAAGGCGCAGACGCTTCCGGTGTATTGCGCTCCGGGCGAAGAAACCTATCGCGTGGACGGCGCGCAGGTAGACACGGACGAAACTGTGCTCATCTACGGCGTGGAAAACGGATGGGTACTGGTTAGCTACACCATTGGCAACGGTTCGCGCGGGCGGATCGGCTATATCAAGAATACCACGCTGGCTGATGCGGAAAACGTGGCGAAGCTGGGCTTCTGCTCGGTGCCGCTTACCTTGGCCAGCGACTGCGAGGGCACGGACGATCCGCTCTACGGCAGGGAGCCGCTGACCTCGCTTCAGGCAGGCGACAAGGTGACGCTGCTGGCTTTCATGGGCGATGAATGGGCCTATGTGCAGATTGGCCTGGAGGGGCGCGTATGCCGCCTGTTCATCCCACGTTCTGCGCTGTCGCAAAACTGACCCATTTGCCAGAGAGGAATGACGCATGTGGACCGCAAGGATGAGATCATTCAGCTGCAGATGGACGTGATCAGCCAGATGACGCAGAGCAACCTGCGCCGCATTGCCGATGATCTGTGGAGTGGCGGAACGGCCAACCCTGCTTCCGCCATTCCACAGCCTGAAACAGCCGCTTCCTAACGTGAGGAGGAACAGTCGCCTCCCGCTGAAACGCTGGATGACCTGCGCCGGGAACTGGAAGGGTACATCGGCCTTGCAGCCGTCAAGCGCGAGGTGGAAAGCCTGATCAATCTGGTATCCGTGCAGAAACTGCGCAAGGAAAACGGCCTTCCCGTGAGCGAGCTTTCGTTGCATATGGTGTTTTCGGGAAACCCGGGTACCGGCAAAACGATGATCGCCCGTCTAATGGCGCGCGTGTACCGTTGCCTGGGGATCTTGTCCAAAGGCCAACTGGTGGAAGTAGACCGTGGCGGGCTGGTGGCCGGTTATGTAGGGCAAACGGCCATTAAGACCGGTGAGGTTCTTCAAAAGGCAATGGGAGGTGTGCTCTTTATCGACGAGGCCTATACGCTCACCGACCGGGGTGGCAGCGATTACGGGCAGGAAGCCGTCGATACCTTGCTCAAGGCCATGGAGGATCATCGGGAGGACCTGGTGGTGATCGTGGCCGGCTACACTGAGCCCATGGAGCGGTTCATCCATTCCAACCCCGGTCTGGAAAGCCGTTTTAACCGTTTTTTGCATTTTCCGGATTATACAGCACAAGAGCTGGCAGAGATCTTTGAATTGCGCTGCAAAGGCAGCGGGTACATACTGGCAAACGACGCAAGGCCCTTTCTTCTGCGCCTTCTGGAACAAGGATGCCGCGATCCCAGAGGCTTTGGCAATGCGCGCGGCGTACGAAATTTGTTTGAACGAGCGGTGAGCGCACAGGCCAACCGTCTGGCCCATGAGCCGCAGGTAACCCGCGAAACCCTCATGCTGCTAACGGTCGATGATCTTCGCGCAGGTGGGGGAGAAGCGCATGCTCCTTCCGAAAAAGCATAAATACAGTCTGTTTCGCGTGCGAGCTTTATCGCACGCGATTTTTAACGGCAGGAAAGGAAGAATATTTCTCTGGTGACTGCCAGGACGCATGTGGTGGGGGCCGGAATTGGTGGAGAAGAAGCTACCTCCAAAGCGGTGAGAGAATCGAGACGGTGTGTATCGCAGAAACGCTTGGATCTTCACGGTGACTGTGTTCCCATTTTCCGTTATGACGGGGCATATAGGAACGGAGGAGATTGTGGTGCCCCCAGTTCTCTGGCTCCAAAGGGGGCGAAATCACAGCAGCTGCCGGAAAAACGGTTGGTGAACGAAAGCCGTGCCCGGAGCGTTTAAAGGCAATGCCTCCAATACATGCAACAATCTCGCTTGGAAAATCCACGGAAAAATAGGTGTCCTGCTTCGCATAAGTACCCAGAACGCGAAAGCGGGAGTAATTGTGCAGGGTGGTGCATGAGTACAGCTTCAGCTGCGGACCGGCGATGCAGCGCCGGGGTATAACCGTCACATCGAGTTCAACAAGCCGCCTGGAATGCTGTGCCTGCTTATAAGGTTTGGACTTGTAAGGCTTTCCCCCACAGCTGTTGCTGTCCAACCCTGCCTTCGCCCCCCCCTGCAGGCTTTCCACGTCCGGGTTCCCGCGCTTTCGGATTTGGGCCCACAGCTTCACAATGCCCAGGGCAGGATCTAGCCGGTGCATACCGGAAATGAGTTTGTAGTCCTCCTCGGCATGCTGGTTGGATGGCTGTGGGGCAGGTGGGACTGGCAGGCCGGGGATGGCCGGGACCCATCGTAGCGGCCATGCCAGAAGCAGATGTAGGATTGGATTTTGTTGCCCTTACGGCTTGACCGGCTTATGTCGTATTTCTTTGTGTGCGCCATCTGGGAAAGGGTACTTCATGTCCTGTGTTATCCTCCTGATGAGACTTGGGTGTTTTCCTTCGTTATTGCTGAAAATCAACGATATCAGACAGGGTTCAAGTCTCCTCTTTTTTTCCTACTCTCCAATATGTTTGACAAATCTGCAAAACTGGGAATTAGACATTTTTTGTTTACCTTCTTTGATTGCAAGGGACCTCTTACCCCGCGCCCGCATATCATGGCGCAGGGGGTGGCACAATGAGAAACGGTTATGACGAAGCGGCGGCCGTGGCTTACGCCAGGCGCTGGGCCCTGCTGCGCAATCCGGCCTATCTGGACTTCCACGGGCTGGGCGGGGACTGCACGAACTTTGTATCGCAATGCCTGTACGCGGGCGCGGGCGTGATGAACCGCACGCCGGTGTATGGCTGGTACTACCTGACGGGCAACGACCGCACCGCGTCCTGGACGGGGGTGGAATACCTCTACCGCTTTCTGACGGGCAACAAAGGGCCGGGCCCCTACGCGCAGGAGGTCGGCCGGGAGGATGCGGTCCCCGGCGACGTGGTGCAGCTGGGGGACGCAGGCGGCTATACCCACGCCGCCCTGATCGTGGATGTGCGGCAGGGCGAATGCTACGTAGCCGCCCACACGCTGGATTCGTGGATGCGGCCCCTGTCCAGCTACCGCCAGCCCGCGCGCAGGTTTCTGCACATTCTGGGCGTGCGAGGCAGGGGATAGGACCCGCTTGCGCAGCGCGTCGGAAATATGGTAAGATAACACGCCCGCGCACGCGGTATGCGGCATCCATACAGGGAAAGAGGAACGCGCTTTATGCGGCGAAAAAACGACCTTGGCAGAGACCCGATCGGACCGCTCGTTTTAAGAATTGCGCTGCCCAGCATGCTGGCGCAGTTTGTGAGCGTGCTGTACAGCATTGTGGACCGCATGTACATCGGCCATATTCCCGGGGTGGGCGATCTGGCGCTCGCGGGCGTGGGCGTATGCGGCCCGGTGGTGACGATGATCGGGTCGGCCGCCTCGCTGATCGGCGTGGGCGGCGCGCCGCTGATGAGCATGCGCATGGGCGAGGGGGAGACGGAGCAGGCCCGCCGCATTCTGGCCAACTGCTTTTTGATGCTCTGCGTGCTGTCGGTGGCGCTGATGGCGCTGCTTGCGCCCATCCGCGAGCCCATGCTGATGCTCTTTGGCGCGAGCGAAGCCACCTTTCCCTTTGCGGGGGCGTATTTTTCCGCGTATCTGTGCGGCACGCCCTTCGCGCTGCTTTCCACGGGCATGTGCCAGTTCATCATCTGCCAGGGATTTGCCGGGCAGGCCATGCTGTCGGTGGTGCTGGGCGCGGTGATGAACATTGTGCTGGACCCCGTGTTCATCTATGTGCTGGACATGGGCGTGACGGGCGCCGCCGTGGCCACGGTGATCTCCCAGGTCGGCAGCTGCGCCTTCGTGCTGGCGTTTCTGTTCGGCTCAAAGCCACATGTGCGCATCACCTTTTCGGGCTATGATGTCCGCGTGATGCGAAGGGTGCTGCTCATCGGCTTTACCCCCTTTGCCATCATCGCCGTGGACAACGTGATGATTATCGCCATGAACGCCGTGCTCAACCGTTATGGCGGCGCGGCGCAGGGCGACATGCTGCTCACCTGCGCCACCATCGCGCAGAGCTTCATGCTGGTGGTCACCATGCCGCTGGGCGGCATCAGCAGCAGCACGCAAACCATCCTGAGCTTCAATTATGGCGCGCGCAGGCCGGACCGCGTGCGGCAGGCGCAAAAGCGCGTCTTTGCGCTGTGCGCCGTCTATACGGGCCTGATGATGCTGGTGGCCTGGACGTGCGGAGGCGTGTTCGCGCGCCTGTTCACCACGGACGCCGGCATGGCGGACCAGGCGGTGTGGGCCATTCGCGTGTGCAGCCTGGCGCTGCTGCCGCTGGGCATTCAATATGAAATCGTGGACGGCTTTACCGCGCTGGGACAGGTGCGCTACTCGCTTCCGCTGTCCTTCTGGCGAAAGCTGGTCTACTTTGTGGCACTGTTTGCGCTGCCGGCGGCCTTCGGCGCGCGGGCGGCGTTCTTTGCCGAGCCCGTGTCGGACGTGCTGGGCCCGGCGGTTTCCATCGCGGTCTACCTGCTGGCCATCCGCCGCATTCTGCAGCGGCGGGGGAGCGGCCCGCAGGGCGTATGAGCCGTTACAGCCAGGAAGGCAGGCGCAGGTCGTCGCGCCGCACGTTGGACCAGTCAAACAGCGCGGTCAGCTCCTCCAGATCCGCCGCACGGTCCTCCTCCAGCAGGCCCGCCGCATGCGCGAGCATGCCCAGCAGCCGCTGCGGGGTGTAGCGCCGGGACAGCGCGCTCAGGTCCAGATCACGGTCCCGCTTGGCCAGCCGCCGCCCCTGCGCGTCGGTGAGCAGGGGAATGTGATAGTAACGCGGCACGGGATAGCCCAGCTCGCGCAGCAGGTAAATCTGCCGGGGCGTGGCGGAAAGAATGTCGCGCCCGCGCACCACCTCGTCAACGCCCGTGAGCGCGTCGTCCACCACCACCGCCAGCTGATAGCCGAACAGCCCGTCCGACCGGCGCACGATGAAATCGCCGCAGTCCCGCGCGAGGTTTTCGCATTGCGGCCCCTGCAGGCCGTCCACAAAGCGGATTGCCTCATCCGGCACGCGCACGCGCAGGGCGGGGGAGCGTGCCAGCGAGCGCCGCCGGGCTTCCTCCTGCGTCAGATGCGCGCAGGTGCCGGCGTATACCCGTTGCGTATCGCCCAGATTGGGCGCGGCGGAGGCCTGCTGCTGCAACTGTGCCCGCGTGCAGAAGCAGGGGTAGATCAGCCCTTTGGCCTCGAGCCGTTCGAGATGGGACTGGTAGACGGCTGTGCGCTCGCTCTGGTACAGCGGCGGCGCGTCCCACCGCAGGCCGAACCACGCCAGGTCCTCCACCGCCTGCCGGGCAAGGCTGCGCGGGCAGCGCGGCGCGTCCAGATCCTCGATGCGCAGCAAAAACCGCCCGCCCGCATGGCGCGCGGACAGATACGCCAGCATCGCGCACAGCAGGTTGCCCAGATGCAGCCGCCCGCTGGGCGTAGGCGCGAAGCGCCCGGTCACCTGCCCGCCGCCGGGCGGGGAAACGGCGCTTTTTGTGTCGGAAGCTGAGCAGCTTCGCACGGCATGACCCATGGACCCACCCCCGTTGTGGTTCATTGCGTTGCAAGCCCTGCGATCCCGGATCGCAGGAAGCCCCCGTCCGTTGCGAACATGGCCGGACCGTCCGGGCATGCCGGGGAACCCGCACTGGCCCAGGCAACCCGCCTCAGGGCCGGCGCCCCCGCGGGGGTCAGCCCTCGCCGGCATTCAGGCGTTTGACGGCATAGGTGGCGGAAATCAGATAGCCCAGGATGGGAGAGGCTCCGCTGCCGAGGACAGGCACCGGGAATAAGCCGGTGCAGGAGGCCGCCGTCAGCCCGGCGTAGAACAGCAGGCTTCCCTCGCAGAAAAGGCGCGCGGGCTGTCTGCGGATGCCCGCCGCGAACGGAAAAAACAGGGCCGCCAGCGACAGCAGGCCCATCAGCCACCAGCCCGTCCCCGATGCGCTGGCCAGCGTGAGAATCCCCTCCGCCTGCGCAACCGGCTCAGGCGATTTGAGCCATGCCCACGACAGAACCGCAAGCACCGTCAGAATCCCCCAGACGGTCCGCCGCAGCGCCCGGTCTGTATCCCCGTGCCACAGCGCGGGCAGCACGGCCATGGCGAAGGCGCCGCTCATGGAGGCGTCCGGTTGGAGAAACAGCAGCACGCCGGTCAGCAGACTCAGCGCGCAGGCCCCGCGCCGGTTTCCCGACCTGAAAAGCAGGTCCATTCCGATCAGCGCCACGGGAACGAATACAAAGGCCGCGTTCAGGGCCAACGGCCCGAGGCGGATCCAGCGATGAATGGCCCCGATGCCTGAATCCAGAAAGGTGCAGCCGAGCGCCCCGGCGCACAGCAGCATGGCGGCATAGCCCGGCATGGCCCCGGACCGCGCCCGGCGCGGGGCGGACAGCGTAAGGAAAAGGAAGGAGACGAGGCCGCCCGCCAGCAGGGCTCCGATGTTCTGCAGGGATGCGGAAAGGGGAATCTGATGCAGCCGCATCACATGGCTGCCGATGACCACCCCCGGCAGGGCCGATAAAAAGGGCAGAGCGTTCAATGCGGGATGCTTTTTCATATTCGGACACGTCCCTTCTTCCGGGTCCGGCCTCTGCCGCGCCGGCTCATGCCGCAACCGCAACAGGCTCTGGGAAAGCGGGAAAGGCGTCGCAACCGGGAGGGCCGCCCGGCTTCGCAAGCCTTTTCGCATGATGGCGATTCCATGAAGAAAATCCGCCTCGGCTGAGACGGATTGTGGTGCTGAAAGCGGGACTCGAACCCGCACGCCCATAGGACAGGAGATTTTAAGTCTCCGGCGTCTGCCATTCCGCCATTTCAGCAACTACCGATGGTATTATCCCGCAAAAACGCGGCGAAGTCAAGCACCAATAGGGGATTCGCCGGGTCGGGGCGTCTCCTCCATCGAAACCGATACCGGCGTTACCCCCAAAAGCGGCAGCACCCGCTCCCAAAACACCTCCTGCGCGAAGATCACGGTGGCCGCGTTGTCGCAGGGATGGAAGGCGATGCGCGGCGTATCCCGCACGCCGGGCTCATAGCACAGGGTGATTTCGTGCGCCTTGTCAAACCACAGGCCCAGCGGGCTCACGCTCCCGCTGGTCAGGTGCAGGCGTCCCTCCAGCGCCTCCTCCGGGGCAAAGCTCAGGCGCGACACCCCCAGCGCCTTGCTCACCACCGCCGTGCGAAACGGCGTGAGAGGCTTGAGCAGCATCAGATAAAACCGCGTTTTCTGGCGGTTGCACAGCAATATGTTCTTGCAGATGGTCACATCCGGCCCGATAAAGGGCATGCGCAGGCAGTCGTCAATGGTAAAGGCGCGCTCATGCTCGTGAAGCTCGTAGGGAATGCCGTGATCATCCAGCAGGGAAAGCACCTCGCGCCGCGTGGAAAGCAGGTCCGTCATCACCGTTCCCCTCCGTAAACAGCCGTAGTAGACCTATCATACCGCAAACGCGGACGTTTGTATAGCACAAACCGCTCCGGCGTGCTATAATCGAGTGTGCTTTTTCTGGATTGAATGCGGAAAGGATGCATCCGATGGACATTGTACAAGCCCTTTGTCAGGAGTTTCACCTCAAGACCCAGCAGTGCGAAAACGTGCTGCGCCTGATTGACGACGGCAACACCATTCCCTTTATCGCCCGCTACCGCAAGGAGCAGACCGGATCGCTGGACGACCAGCTGCTGCGCGAGATTTACGAGCGCCTGCAGTACCTGCGCGGGCTGGACAAGCGCCGCGGGGAGATCGCCACCGCGCTGGAGGAGCAGGGGAATCTCACCGACGGGCTTTCCGACAGGCTGCAAAAGGCCGCCACCCTGACCGAGCTGGAGGACCTCTACCGTCCCTTCCGGCCCAAGCGCCGCACCCGCGCGACCATCGCGAAGGAAAAGGGCCTTCTGGTAAATTCAGAGGTGATACCATCACCTTCGGAACTGATAGTACCATCCCTTTTGTAGGGTGTGTATTACCATAGATCATCAATTATTACTCAAGCAGTGCGATAGATGAAAGGATGTGGACACATGAAAAGACTGATTTGTGCAAAGGATGTCGAAGCTTTGGCACAGCAGAGTCAGAAAGTGATGTACA
>OKRW01001093.1_pt1 | contig 24533 bp, 20 predicted proteins | sample 1601151 | NCBI WGS metagenome assembly OKRW01 (sample SAMEA3541471, study PRJEB24748) | human gut metagenome | biome: human gut; feature: human-associated habitat; material: faeces | place: China | collected 2012 | reverse complement strand
TGGACCTTCGTTGGCGGCAGCGCCAAGAAAGACGATGAGGAGGACGAGGAAGAAGTCTTGGAAGATGAGGACGAAACCGAGGACACAGAGGACGATTTTTTTGAGAAAGACGATGAGGAGGAAACCCATGGGAGAAGAAGTAGTTTCAAAGAATTTTATTGAACAGGAGATAGATAAGGATCTGGCTGAAGGTAAATATACAGAGGTCTGCACCAGATTTCCGCCGGAGCCGAATGGTTATCTGCATATTGGACATGCCAAGTCTATCCTGCTTAATTCAGGGCTGGCTAAGAAGTATCATGGAACATTCCATCTTCGATTTGATGATACGAATCCAACAAAAGAAGATACTGAGTATGTAGAGTCTATTAAGACAGATGTAGAGTGGCTGGGTGCTGACTTTAAGGATCATCTGTATTTTGCGTCTGATTATTTTGATCAGATGTATGAATGTGCGGTAAAGCTGATCAAGAAAGGCAAGGCTTATATCTGTGATCTTAGTGCTGATGAGATTCGTGAGTACCGCGGTACACTGACAGAGCCTGGTAAGAACAGTCCGTACAGAGACCGCAGTATCGAAGAGAATCTGAAGTTATTTGAAGAAATGAAGAATGGCGCATATAAGGATGGAGAGAAGGTACTTCGTGCGAAGATCGATATGGCTTCACCGAATATCAATATGCGTGACCCTGTTATCTATCGTGTGGCACATATGCATCATCACAACACCGGTGATAAGTGGTGCATTTATCCGATGTATGACTTTGCTCACCCAATTGAGGATGCGATTGAGAAGATTACACACTCGATCTGTACACTGGAGTTTGAAGATCACAGACCGCTGTATGACTGGGTTGTAAGAGAGTGCGAGTTTGAGAATCCGCCCAGACAGATTGAATTTGCCCGTCTGGGAATGACAAATACCGTGATGAGTAAAAGAAAGCTGCGGGCTTTGGTGGAAAACGGTCACGTATCCGGCTGGGATGATCCCAGAATGCCCACCCTGGGCGGCTTGAGAAGAAGAGGGTATACCCCGGCCTCCATCCGAAATTTCTGCGATAGAATCGGTGTTTCTAAGGTGAATTCCACGGTGGACTACGGCTTTTTGGAGCACTGCCTGCGGGAGGATCTGAACGAGACCGCCCAGCGGGTCATGGCCGTGCTGCGCCCGGTGAAGCTGACCATCACCAACTACCCGGAGGACCAGCGGGAGACCGTCTCCGTGGAAAACAACCCCGTCGATCCCACGGCAGGGGAGCGGAGCGTGCCCTTCTCCCGCCACCTCTATATCGAGGCTGACGACTTTATGGAGACCCCCATCCCCAAGTACAAGCGCCTGACCCCCGGCGGCCAGGAGTGCCGCCTCAAGGGTGCCTACCTCATCCGCTGCACCGGCTGCGTGAAGGACGAGGCCGGCAATGTCGTCGAGGTCCTGTGCGAGTATGACCCGGAGTCCAAGGGCGGCAACCCCGCCGACGGCCGCAAGGTCAAGGGCGCCACCATCCACTGGGTGGAGGCCGACACCGCCGCCGATGCAGAGATCCGTCTGTATGACTCCCTCTTCTCCGACCCCGCCCCCGACGGCCCCGACAAGAACTTCCTGGACTACCTGAACCCGGAGAGCCTGCAGGTCCTCACCGGCTGCAAGGTCGAGCAGGGCCTGGCCCAGGCCGCCCTGCCGGAGGCCGGAAAGACCGCCACGTCCTACCAGTTCATGCGCCAGGGCTACTTCTGCCTGGACAACCGGGACGCCAAGCCGGGCCATCTGGTCTTCAACCGCAGCGTCTCTTTGAAGGACAGTTTTAAGAAAAAGTGAAAGATAGCCCCGACAAACTGGAAAATTTGGGGAAGCTGGAAGCAGAAATCCCGGCGCTCACCTTGCGAAACCCCTGGTTTTCTGCTACAATAGCAAGGATCATGCGAGGGACCCCCGCGCAGGGGAGCCCGGTCCTGGAATTGGGAGTGGATACACTGATATGAAGAAAAACGAGATCAAACCGGTCAGAGCCAAGGCCACCGAGGGCATGACCAAGGAGCAGCTGGAAGACCGCGCGTTTGCCCAGATGCTGCTGTGGGTCGCCACCGCTGTGGTGGTCGAGGTGATCATGCTGCTGCTCAACCGCTTTTACGTCCATGCCCGCGTCAGCGAGCTGGGCTTCAAGGTCCCCATGTACAAAGTGCTCACGGCTTTCCCCATCGTGGGGACGATCCTGTTCGTGGTCTTTCTGGTCGCGGCGGTGAAGGTCCACAGGAGCGACAGCTTCCACGACGGCACCTTGCAGGCGGCGGTCGCCTGCGGCTTCCTCTGCACGGGCTTCGGCGGCCTGCTGCTGCGGAACATGGAGACGGCCATTGCCCCCATGGTCCTGGTGGTGGTGCCCGCCCTGGGCGTGCTGATGATGGTCTACTACCTGTACCAGCGCGAGTTTTTCGCCAGCGTGCTGGTGGGGGCCTTGGGCCTGCTGGGCCTGTGGATGTTCCGGTCCTTCGGCACGGGAACGATGTATTACGGCTGCCTGATCCTGGCCCTGGTCGTGGCGCTGGTCGGCGTGGTCCTGGCCGGGAAGGCCAAGGCGAACGACGGCGTCATCACCCTGGGCGGCCGGGACTACCAGCTCTTCCAGCCGGAGACGGCCTACCTGGCCTTTTTCCTGACCGTGGTGATCACGGCGGTGCTGCTGCTGGCCCCGCTGGCTCTGGGGACCGCCATGGCTTACTACGGCATCTGGGCCATGGCCGCCTGGCTGTTCATCCTGGCCGTCTACTTCACCTCGAAGCTGATGTGAGCTGCCACGAAACAAAAACACACACCAAACCCGGAACACAGGTCCCACCCGGCGGCCTGTGTTCCACTTTTCCCTCTTGACAAGCCCCATCCAGTATGGTATTCTCACACTATCAGTATAACACATTGGCAAACCCGGCGCGAGCCGGTGACGCAAAGCTAGAGGGATCCATCGGGTCAGCCAGTTGCACTCTGTCTGCCGATTTTCTACGTCGGGACCATAGCTTTGCGGTTGTGGAGCTGTGATTTTTCTTTTCCTAAGTTCTTAGAAAAAGTTTGTAGAAAGTAGTTGACAAGGATGAAACAGGCACGCTACACTGACAGCAGAGCAGAGCAGAGCAGAGCAGAGCAGAGCAGAGCAGTAACACTCTGCGCTTTTTTATTACCCAAAAATATTACTCCGAAATAACAGACGCTTTCAAGCATGAGGTCAAACCATGTCCTTGAAAGCGTCTTTTTATTGCTTTTTCGGACAGCTTATAGGAAATTTCCTATATTTACCCGGTAAGGTACTTGCATATTCCGGGCGGGGAGATATCAATCGGCCCTGCAGGGATAGCGGGGCATATATTTTATACTTATAGGAGGATACAGTATGAAACGCAAATTTCTATCAATTTTGCTGACGCTGGCAATGGTCTTGACGCTGCTGCCTGTTTCGGCAATGGCGGAGGAGATGCCGGTGGAAGCACCTGCGGAGACCAAGGTCGCCAAGGTTGGCGGTGTCGAATATGCGACGCTGCAGGAGGCCATTAACGCGGCTACCGCCGGTCAAACGGTGAAACTGGTAGCGAATACGGCTGAGGATATCAAGATTCCAGCTGATAAAGATATTACGCTGGATTTGGGAAACAGTACACTGACCAATCAAAACGGCGATACGATTACTGTTGCTTTGGGTGCAACTTTGACCGTTACAGGTAATGGCGAATCTGCGGACGAGGACGGTTCTGCGGGTACTGTTGATAACATTACCAATGGTAAGGCTGATATTGTTAACAACGGTACTGTTATTCTGAATGGTGGTACGTATCTCCGTAGTGAAGAAACTGGCGAGAACTCTGAAACTTCTGGTGGTAATAGCTATTACAACATTCTGAACCATGGTGAAATGACCATCAACAATGATACTTGGGTTAGGCAAGAAGGTAAGTTTTCCAGCTTGATTGTGAATGGTTATTATGACTATGCGGGAGGCTCTGATTCGCGTCAAAACTATGTAGTTGGCACCAATCAGGCTGCTCCGAAACTGACTATCAACAATGGTGTTTTTATGGGTGGCGTGAATACCATTAAAAACGATGATGGCGGTGAATTGATTATCAACGGCGGTGGTTTCGGTAATTACGAAGGCTGCGCGGTGATGAACAACAACACAGCTACTATTAAGGGTGGTCGTTTTATAGCTGAAGGTAATTATGTATTGTATAGCAGACACATCAATGATACTGTTAATACTGGCAAGCTGACGGTTACTAACGGTGAGTTCGAGGGTAATCTTGCGCAGATTAACAATGCGCCGATTGCAATTTCTGGCGGTACATTCACGACTGACCCGACTAAATATTTGGCAGATGGTTACATGTCTCCGAAGGTTGGCGATTCCTACAAGGTAGGATTGGAAACGGATGCAGTTGCTCAGATTGGTAATAATAAATATACAACACTGCAGGATGCCTTTCAGGCGGCAACAGCGGGAGATACAGTTAAGCTATTGACTGATGTTCACACTAATGGTACTGATTCAAATGATGCACGTCTGACGATTAGAAAGCCCATCACTTTGGATTTGAATGAGCATACCATTTGCAGTCCGGACGACATGGGCAATAACAACACAAACTTTGTTGCATTGTATGTTGCTGCAGATACCACACTTAAAGCAACAACTGGTGGTATTGATACAGGTAAGAATGGCGGCTATGCAATCAATGTATACCAAGGCGCAAAGTTGACCATTGATGGGGGTAAATACTACGGTGGTGGCACTGCGGTACAGGTACAAAAAGGCGAACTGACCATCAATAATGGCTATTTTGATGCAGAAGCATTTGACAATCCTGATTACGGTTATAATTTCATCATTAACTGCATTGATGGAGCTTATAAGGATAGTACTGCTAAGGTAGCTATCCAGGGCGGATACTTTGCACACTTCGATCCTGCTAACAACAAGGCTGAGGGTGCAGGCACAAACTTTGTTGCAGATGGCTATGTTTCCGTAACCAGTGACAAGTCCGGTTATGACTACAAGGTAGTTCAGAAAACTGATACCGGTTCTATTGTAGTTAAGCCTGCTGTTGCAGAGCCGGAAGTCAATGTAGATAAAATTTCCGAAAGCGACAAGCAAGCAGTTGAAAATGCAGCTAAGTCTGTTGCCGTACCGACCCTCGGCGCAGCAGCAAACGCTCAATCTCAGCAGATTAATGCCGAAAAGGCAGCTGACTTGATTGCAAATGCGACGGATGTAGATCGCGCTAACGCTAAACTGTACGTTCAAGTCTCCTTGAAGGTAACTCCGACTGCTTACACTGATACTACTGGAAATAAAGAACTGGCGTTGGAAATTACCCCACAGTATCGCGTTGTAGCATCTACTGCTGATACAGTAGATGGCATCGAACTGTCTGGTAACTCTAAAAATGCACAGGTTGTTCAGGATTATCAAAAACTGACGATTACTGCCCCGACTGTTGTTACGATGGAATTGCCGACGGGATTTGCTAATGCCAATGACAAACTGAGTATTAAGCACATCAAAGACAATGGAACCGTGGAATATTACACCGGTAAAGTTACTGCGGACGGTGGTAAACTGTATTTGACCTTTACTACCAATGGTTTTAGCCCCTTTGTGATTTCCTCCGCTGTTGCATCTATCGATGGTGTGATGTATCCTACCTTGGCTGAGGCTGTGGCTAATGTTGACAGTGGCAAGACTATCAAGCTGGAAGCTGACAACGCCGAAACCGCCACCGTTTCCCGCACCGTGAAGTTCACTCTGGACAAGAATAGCCATGTTTTCACCGGCTTCATCAAGGCTGGCAGCTACACCACCGTTACTGCCACCGACATTGAGCCTGTTGAGTACACCTTCACCTACAGCAGACCCTCCTCCGGCAGCAGCTCCAGTGATCCGACTTATGCGGTCTCCGCCCCCAGCAAGACCGAGAACGGCACCGTGACCGTCAGCCCGAAGAGCGCCAGCAAGGGCGATACCGTGACCATCACTGTCAAGCCCGACAGCGGCTACGTCCTCGAGACCCTGACCGTCACCGACAAGAACGGCGACGAGCTGACGCTCAAGGACAAGGGCAGCGGCAAGTACACCTTCACCATGCCTGCGGGCAAGGTCGAGGTCAAGGCGACCTTCATGGAGGATAACTCCATGCTGAACTTCTTCTACGATGTGCCCAACGGCGCGTACTTCTATGAGGCTGTCAAGTGGGCGGTCAAGAACGGCATCACCACCGGCGTGGGCAATGACCTGTTCGCTCCCGAGCAGCCCTGCACCCGCGCGCAGATCGTGACCTTCCTGTGGCGGGCGGCCGGTTCTCCCGAACCCAAGGGCACTGCGGCAGGTATGACCGACGTGCTCCCCGGCAGCTACTATGCCAAGGCCGTGGCGTGGGCCGTGGAAAACGGCATCACCACCGGCACGGCGGAGGGGACGTTCTCTCCCAACGCCACCTGCACCCGTGCGCAGGCGGTCACCTTCCTCGCCCGCGCCCAGAACGCAAAGGCGACCGGCAAGACGGCATTCTCCGATGTCCCGGCTGACAGCTACTTTGCCGATGCCGTCGCCTGGGCGCAGGCCAACGGCGTGACCACCGGCACCAGCGAAACCACGTTCAGCCCCGACAGCGACTGCACAAGAGCGCAGATCGTCACCTTCCTCTATCGCGCCAACCAGGGGACGTAACACACTTCCCTGCCATTGCTGCAAGAAAAAACCCGGAGCGCAGACCAACCAGCATGGTCTGCGCTCCGGGTTTTTGGAGGGGGGAAAGGGGGTCACAGCTCCCAGCCGACCAGGACACAGCCCTCCTCCACGTCGATGTGAACGGGCCGGCCCTGGAAATGGTTGCTCACCCCCAGGGGGAAGAAGGGGGAGAGGGCGCCGTGGTCCAGGGGATACTGTCCGCCCTGGATGGACACGCCCTGGGCCTCCGCCCCCAGGCAGAAGAGGGAGAAGATGCCCTCGGCCCGCGCAGGCAGGGTGAGGCTGCCGTTGCAGAGGGCGGTGAAGACCATGTGCTCCTCATATAAATACCCCCGCGCCCCATGCCGGGCCAGGAAGCCCAGGGCTTGCAGGTTGGCCAGGGTGTGGTCCATCCGCCCGCCGGTCCCGCCGTAGAGGTGGAAGGTCTGGTAGCCCTGCTCCAGGCCGTAGCGGATGGCCAGCATGGTGTCCGTGTCATCTTTTTCCACGGGGAAGGTGTGGGTGGGAATGTTGTCAGGCCGCTGGGACCCCAGGGAGTCGAAATCCCCCAGCAGCAGGTCCGGGGTGATCCCGGCGGTCTGACAGTGGCGGTAGCCCCCGTCGGCGGCGAGGACCACGTCCTCCGGGCCGGGGGCGACGGGCAGGCCGTAAAAGGGGCCAGCCCCGATGATAAAACAGGCGGATGCCATAGGGCGCACCGCTCCTTTCTGTTCCGAGGATGGGTCTATGATAGCACGTCCCCGCCCCCTTGACCAGGGGGGATTTTTCTGCTACACTGTTCCGGCAGAAATCGACAGAGAAACGATGAGAACGAATGAGGAGGAACGACGAATGATCCAAGGGGCAATTTTTGACGCGGACGGGACCCTGCTGGATTCCATGGGCATGTGGGACACGGTGGGGGAGCGCTACCTGATCTCCCAGGGGGTCCAGCCCCCGGCGGGCCTGCGGGAGACGCTGTTTCCCCTGAGCCTGGCCCAGTGCGCCGTGTATTTGAAGGACCGCTTTGCGCTGCCCCTGGCACCGGCCGACATCGAGGCGGGGATCAACGGGGTCATCCGTTCCTTTTACGCCGGGGAAGTGGTGGCGAAGGCGGGGGTCCTGGACTTCCTGCGGGGGCTGAAGGCCAAGGGCGTGCCCCTGTATCTTGCCACGGCAACGGACCGGGAAGTCATCACGAAGGGCCTGGAGCGCACGGGCATCCTGCCGCTGCTGGACGGCCTGGTCACCTGCGGGGACCTGGGCGTGGACAAGCGCACCCCGGAGATCTTCGACTACGCCCGCGACCGGATGGGCACAGCCACGGAGAGCACCTGGGTCTTTGAGGACGCCGTCCACGCCGCCGCCACCGCCGCCGCCGCCGGCTACCCCGTGGCCGGCGTGGCCGACCCATACAGCGACCAGGCGGAGCTGCGAAAGCTCTCCCGCATCTACTTGCCGGATATGACGGACTTCTCCGGCTTTTACCAGCGGGCCACACGGTAAGTCACCGGTTCAGCAAACTCCCCCATAGCCTAAGCGTACAAAGGCCATGGGGGAGTTTTTGTTGTCAGGGAGCGCAGTTCGCGGGAGGAGGTCAGGGCTGCGTTGTCTTGCCGTTGGAGACATACTCCACCAGCACTTTGTGGTTGACTTCGTCCATGCGGCGGAGCTTTTCGACGCTGTCGGCCAGGAAGCGGGGGTCCTTGCCGCGGGAGACGGCTTGGTCGATGAGGTCCTTCAGGCGCTCCTGGGTCAGCTGGTCCAGGCCCTCGTAGAGGTCCTGGCCGATGTAGGAGAGGAAGGAGCTGACCTTCTGGTCATAGACGATGCCCACCAGCGGCACGCCCTGGCTGGCGGAGAAGATGAGGCCATGCAGGCGCATGGAGACCACGACCTGCATCCGGGAGAGGATGCCGATGGTCTGGGCGGCGGTGAAGGCCTCGGTGAGGACGTGGTGGGGGGCGGTCATTTTCTGGGCCACCCGCTGGGCGGCGGCGATGTCCAGCCGCGGCTCGATGGGGAAGAAGACCGGGGTCAGGCCGTATGTCTCATAGACATAATCTGCGGCGGCGGCCAGATCCTGGACGCGGGCCTCGAAGCCGGGCCAGGGGCGCAGGATGAAGCCGACGTACTTCCCGTCGGCGGGGATGCCGCGGCTGTTCAGGATGCCGTCGATGACCTCCGGCGATGCGGCGGGGAGGCTCACGGTGGTGTCGGCCGAGAGGGCGATGGCGGGCTTGGTCACGCCCAGGACCTCCAGCTCTTTCCGGGAGTCGGGGTCCCGCAGGGTGATGGAATCGACGTATTTGTTCATCACCTTGGCGGCGCGGCGGCGGTTGCCGTCCTTCTGGATGGGGCCGATGCCGCAGCCGTACATGATGACGGGGCAGTGGTGCTTCTTCGCCGCTGCCAGGGTCCAGAGGTAGAACCACAGGGAGCGGTTGGACGTCACGTCCTGCATGAGGGACCCGCCGCCGTTGATGAAGAACTTCGCCTTGCGGAAGTAGCGGATGGCCTGGAAGCCATTGAAGGTATAGAAGGCGTTGACCCGGTAGGTCCGCCGGGTATCCATGGGGCTGCGGGAGAAGACCTGGAAGGACAGGTCCGGGTCGATGGAGCGCAGTTCGGTGAGGATGGCCAGCAAAATGGCGTCATCCCCGGCGTTACCGCGGCCGTAGGCCCCGCAGATCACCACCCTGTCCCGGCCTTTCCGCTCGTAGCGGAGAATGGCCTCGTAGATTTCCAGCTGGCGCTGGATGGTGGCTTCGATGGAGAACTCCCGCTTGGCCTTTTCATAGAGCCGCTGGCCCATGGCCTTGCGCAGGCCGGCGTCCTGGGCCAGGGTGACGAGATGCCCGGCCAAAGCGTCCGCGTCCCCCGGCGGGAAGAGGAAGCCGTTGGAGCCGTGGTCGATGAGGTAGGACACGCCGCCGACCTTGCTGCTCACGGTGGGCAGTCCGGCGCGTGCCCCTTCTGTCAGGGCGTAGGGGAAGGTCTCGGAGATGGAGGTCAGGGTGTTGATGTCCAGGGCATTGTAGAAGGAATCGGTGTCGTGGACCCACCCGGCAAAGCAGACCTCGTTGGCAACGCCCAGCTCGGCGGCCAGCTGCTTGAGGTTGGCCATCTCCTGCCCGTCACCCGCGATGAGCAGGCGCAGCTTGGGCGCGGCCTGGTGGGCCTTGGCAAAGCCGCGGATCAGGGTCGCGATGTCCTTGACGGGGTCCAGCCGGGCGGCGATGCCGGCGATGACGCAGTCTGCGTCCGCCTCCAACCCGACGGAGCGGAGATACTCTTCCCGGCGCATGGCGGGGGTGCGGGGGGTGAAGTCCAGGCCGTTGTAAATGGCAAAGAGCTTTTCCGGGTCGAACTTCCGCTCGATGAGCAGGTCGACCATGGCGTCGGAGACGCCGATGCGATAGTCCAGCTTCCGCAGGGCCAGGGTATTGATGGTCCCGTAGGTCAGGCGGGAGAGGGGGCGGCCCAAATAGTCCAGCCGATAGTCGCTGTGGACGGTGGACACGGTGGGCAAGCCGGTCTTTTTGGCCAGGAAGGCCGCCATCATGTTGCCGCGGGAGCCGTGGCTGTGGATGAGGTCAAAGCCCTCGTCCCGGACCATCTGGGTCAGCTGCTTCAGGTTGGCGAAAAAGTTCCGGCCGGGGAAGACCTGGGTGTCGATGCCCAGGGCGCGGGCCTCCTCGACAAAGGGGCCTTCGGTGAAACAGACCATTTTTACCTGGATGCGGGGGGTCAGACCAGCCAGGAGGGAATGGACGTGGGTCTTTGCCCCGCCCGTATCGCCGCCGCTGATCAAATGGAGTACTTTCATGGGTTCTCCTCCGAAAAAAAGACTTGAGAAATATATAATTCTATGATATTATACAGTGGTTTGAAAGAATGGTCAAGCAACGGAGGTACACAATATGAGTGTGATCGATAAAAAGGGAAAACTCTTCGGCAAGCTGAATATCATTGACCTGCTTGCCATTTTGCTCATCGTGGCGGTGTTGGCGCTGATCGGTTATAAGCTCACGTCCAACAGCGGCGGTCTGGCCGGAGCCGGGCAGAAGGTTGTCTATACCGTGGAAGTGAAGAACGTGGATGCTGCCGTCTACGAATCCCTCCAGAAGGAGGCCCTGCCCAGCCAGCTCACCGCAGCCAACGAGATGCTGGACGCCTACGTCACCGACATCCAGGGCACCCCGGCCGATCCCAACGCCTACCACATGCAGTGGGACGGCAGCAGCGGCGACCTGACCCTGAGCCAGTCCCAGGACGGCGCCTATAACGTGGTCTTCACCATCGAGGGCACCGTGAAGGACAACCTGACCAGTGAGCTGGGCACCCAGGAGATCCGCGTGGGCAAGACCCACATCGTCAAGACCACCACCTTCGAGCTGGAGGGCGGCTGCATCACCAGCTGCGAGCGCCTGGCCGACGAGGGCGCAGAAGGCTAAAGAGGACCCATGGCAGACCGCTCCCACCCGGAGCGGTCTGTTCTTTTGCAAAAAAAGCGAGGAAAAAACAAGAAATTTTCGATCCATGGTTGACTTTTTTTCAATCAATGATAGGATAGAACAACAAGCATGATAGAGGCGCGGGTACGATGAGTACCCTCCCCACACAGCCCAGGCCGGCGGGGGAGGGGAAAGGCTTGCCTGCCGAGACGCTGGCGCGGCGGCCTGTCCGCCCAGGGTCGGGCCGTGGGGGAACATCTCACGGACTGTCGCCCCGCGCGGGGCGGAGCGCTGTCGTGGGTTCCTCTCTTGGGAAGTCATGGCGGCGGCCATGACTTTTTTGTTTTAAGGAGAGAGAACCATGAGAAACAACAAGAGACGGCTGCTGGCCCTGCTGGGTCTGCTGGTGGTCCTGGTCTTTGCCCTGGGCACCACGGGTCTGGCCGCAGGCGACCCCACGGAGGAGCCGGGCAGCAAGATGATCGTCTGCGCCGACTGCGGCGGCGAGGGGATCTGCATGACCTGCTATGGGCAGGACCCGGCCTGCGAAGACTGCGGCGGCACCGGCGTGTGCGCCAGCTGCGAGGGGACGGGCTATGTCGAGTCCACCAGCCCCTTCTACAACACCGCCTGGGCCCTGCTGCCCCCGGTGATCGCCATTGCCCTGGCCCTCATCACGAAGGAGGTCTATTCCTCCCTCTTCATCGGCATCCTGGTCGGCGGCCTGCTCTACTCGAACTTCAGCTTCGAGGGCACCCTGACCCATGTCTTTGAGGATGGCATCGTTGGCTCCCTGGCCGACAGCTACAACGTCGGTATCCTCATCTTCCTGGTGATCCTGGGGGCGATGGTGTGCCTCATGAACCGGGCGGGCGGCTCGGCGGCCTTTGGCCGGTGGGCCCAAAGCCACATCAAGTCCCGCGTGGGGGCCCAGCTCATCACGGTCCTGCTGGGCGTTTTGATCTTCATTGACGACTACTTTAACTGCCTGACCGTGGGCAGCGTCATGCGGCCTGTGACCGACAAGTACAAGGTCTCCCGCGCCAAGCTTGCCTATATCATCGATTCCACGGCGGCCCCCATCTGCATCATCGCCCCCATTTCCTCCTGGGCCGCTGCCGTTGCGGGCTTTGCGGAGGACGGGCAGGGCCTGAACCTCTTCATCAAGGCCATTCCCTTTAACTTCTACGCCCTGCTGACTATCCTGATGCTGGTCTTCATCTCCATTCTGAAGCTGGACTACGGCCCCATGGCCCGCCACGAGCGCAACGCCATGGAGACCGGCGACCTTTTCTCCGGAAAGAACCCCTACGGCTCCATGGAAGAGGAGGAGAGCTCCCCCAACGGCCGGGTGCTGGACCTGGTCTTCCCCATCCTGGTGCTGATCGTCTGCTGCATCACCGGCATGATCTACTCCGGCGGCTTCTTTGACGGGGTGGGCTTCGTGGAGGCCTTCTCCAACTCCGATGCCTCCGTCGGCCTGATGCTGGGCTCTGCGGTGGCCTTCATCGTCACCCTGGTCTACTTCGCCATCCGCCGCTCCATGCCCTTCAGCGCCATGATGAGCTCCATCCCGGAGGGCTTCAAGGCCATGGTGCCCGCCATTTTGATTCTGACTTTCGCCTGGAGCCTCAAGGGCATGACCGACTCTCTGGGCGCCAAGTATTTCGTGCGCGACTTCGTGTATCAGAACGCCTCCAACTTCCAGAGCTTCCTGCCTGCCATCGTCTTCATCATCGGCTGCCTGCTGGCCTTCGCCACCGGCACCAGCTGGGGCACCTTCGGCATGCTCATCCCCATCGTCCAGAACGTCTTCCCCATGGACAACCCCCTGGCCGTGGTGTGTATCTCCGCCTGCATGGCCGGTGCCGTCTGCGGCGACCACTGCTCGCCCATCTCCGACACCACCATCATGGCCTCCGCCGGCGCTCAGTGTGACCACGTGAACCACGTCTCCACCCAGCTGCCCTACGCCATCACCGTGGCGTCGGTGAGCTTTGTGAGCTATCTCATCGCCGGCTTCGTTCCTAAGGCGTATATCTCCCTGCCCATCGCCCTGGTGCTGATGCTGCTGACCATCTTCGTCCTGCACCGCATCCTGAAGGGGAAGGCTGCGGCCTAAGCCCCCCAAAAAACGACAAAAAGAATGGATGCCTTCCCAGCTTAAGCGGAAGGCATCCATTTTTTGTGGTTTGTCTGGTCGCCGGGCTTACACGGCCACCGGAATGGCCTGGTCCAGGGGGTGGCACTGGTAGCCCTCCAGCTTCACGCTGTCCGGCGTGAAGTCGTAGAAATCGGTCACCGCCGGGTCGAGCCGGAGCTTGGGGGCCTCGAAGGGCGTTCGGGCGATGATCTCCTCCACGATGGGCACGTGGCGGTCGTAGATATGGGCGTCGGCAATGACATGGATCAGCTCGCCCGCCTCCAAGCCGGAGACCTGGGCAAAGAAATGGACCAGGGCAGCGTACTGCATCACGTTCCAGCCGTTGGCGGTGAGCATGTCCTGGGAGCGCTGATTTAAAACGGCGTTGAGCGTTTTGCCCGTGACGTTGAAGGTCATGGAGTAGGCACAGGGATAGAGGGCCATTTCGCTCAGGTCATGGTGGTTGTAGAGGTTCGTCAGGATGCGGCGGGAGGCGGGGTTGTGCTTGAGGTCATAGAGGACCCGGTCCACCTGGTCCATGTCCCCCTCCGGGTAGTGGTGCTTCACGGCCAGCTGATAGCCGTAGGCCTTGCCGATGGAGCCGTTCTCGTCGGCCCAGGCGTCCCAGACGTGGGAGCTGAGATCGTGGACATTGTTCGACTTTTTCTGCCAGATCCAGAGCAATTCATCCACGGCGCTCTTGAAATACATCCGGCGGATGGTCTGGATGGGGAACTCTTTTTTGAGATCGTATCGGTTCACAAGGCCGAAGCACTTGATGGTGTGGGCGGGAGAGCCGTCCTCCCAGCGGGGGCGAACGGCCTGGTCCGTGTCCCAGGTGCCCTGGGATAAAATCTGCTTGCAGTTGTCGATGAAAAGCTGGTCTGCCAGGCTCATGGCTGTTCCTCCTTGACGGTGCCGTAGGCCAGGCTGTCGCCTGCGGCGGTGATGGTGACGGGGCGGAGCTGGTTGTGCAGGTGCTCACCTTTGACCCGCACCTCGATGTATTGGGGGGTGTGCCCCCGCCAGAAGCCGTCCTTTTCCTCCTCGAAGAGGACGGGAACGGTCTGGCCGATCCAGCCGGTCAGCCAGCTTCTCTCCATGGCCTGGGCAAGCTCTGCGCCCCGGTGGGCGCGGCTTGCCTTCTCCGCGTTAGAGAGCTGGCCCGGCATGGACGCTGCCGGGGTGCCCTGGCGGCGGGAGTAGGGGAAGATATGCATCTGGGCAAAGGCACAGCGCTGGAGGAAGGCCAGTGTCTCCTGAAATTCTTCCTCCGTCTCGCCGGGGAAGCCGACGATGAGATCGGTGGTGAGGGCGGGGCGGTCGAAGTGGGCGCGGAGCAGCCGGACGGATTCCAGGAAGCGCTGCGTCGTATACTTCCGCTTCATCCGGGCCAGGACCGTGTCGCTGCCGCTTTGCAGGGAGAGGTGGAAGTGGGGGCAGAGGTTGGACAGGGCCGCCAGGCGGGCGCAGAAATCTTCCGTGATTGTGCGCGGCTCCAGGGAGCCAAGGCGGACCCGCATCTCCGGCACGGCATGGCACACGGCCTCGATGAGGCTGGCCAGGTCCGGCCGGCCGGGCAGATCCCGGCCGTAGGTAGACAGCTCGATGCCGGTGATGACCAGCTCCCGATACCCCTGTTGGGCCAGCCCCCTGGCCTGCTCCGCCGCCTGGTCGGCGGGGAGAGAGCGCACGGCCCCGCGGGCGTAGGGGATGATGCAGTAGGTGCAGAAATTGGTGCAGCCGTCCTCCACTTTCAGCATGGCGCGGGTGCGCCCCTCCAGCCCGCCCGCGGGCAGGGCCTCGAAGACCCGGCGGCGGAAGGGGTCGTCTAAGTTCTCCACCGGTTCGGCTTGCGGTTTGCCCCCGGCCATTTGCTCCAAGAGGTCCAGAAAGCCCAGCCGGTCGCCGCTGCCGCCGATGAGGTCCGCGTCGATCTTCCGGGCGTCCTCCGGGGAGACCTGGGGGTAGCAGCCGCACAGGGCCACCAGGGCCTCCGGGGCCCGCTTGCGGGCCTGGCGGACGGCTTGGCGGCTTTTCTTGTCGCTGGTGGCGGTGACGGTGCAGCTATTGACGATATAGACGTCGGCGGGGTCCTCAAAGGGGACCAGGGTGTGGCCGCGGGCGGTGAGGATCTCCTCCATGGCCTGACTTTCGTATTGGTTCACTTTGCACCCCAGGGTGTGGATGGCTACGCGCATGGGGGACACTCCTATCCGGCCAAAAGGCCCTTTTCTTTTTCGAGATAATCTGGTATAATACTAGGCAAACATTTCCGGTTTTCTGAATGGCTACAATAATGTACCATATTCGAGCGGCCCCGTAAAGGGGCGAGGACCGGGAAATGTGAATTTGACCACGGGGCAGATCCCGATAAGGAGCGCTCTATGACCTATCCCTTCTTTGCCTACATCGCCCGGATGCGGTACATCGGCCGCTGGGGCCTGATGCGAAACACGGAACCGGAGAACATTCAGGAACACTCCCACATGGTGGCGGTGCTGGCCCACGCCCTGGCGGTGATCCGCCGGGACCGATTCGGCGGCACCGTGGACCCGGGGCGGGTGACGGCGGCGGCGCTGTATCACGATGCGTCGGAGATCCTCACCGGCGACCTGCCCACCCCCGTGAAATACGCCAACGAGAAGATCCAGGCGGCCTACAAGGCCATCGAGGACGACGCGGCCCAGCGGCTGGTGGAGATGCTGCCCCAGGAGATGCAGGCCTCGTTTTCCGCCGTCCTCCACGAGGAGGACCCGGAGGTCCTGGCCCTGGTGAAGGCCGCCGACAAGCTCTCGGCCCATCTCAAGTGCCTGGAGGAGCTGAAGGCGGGCAACCAGGAGTTCGGCTCCGCCGCCGAGCAGACCCGCCAGGCGCTGGAGGACTACCGGATGCCGGAGCTGGACTATTTCCTGACCCATTTTCTGCCCGCCTTTTCCTGTACGCTGGACCAGTTGCAGGCCTTTGAGACGGGCCAGGGGTAACAGACCCCGACCAAGTATCATCGACCCTCTATCAGAGTTCTGATGGAAAAAATAAAAATCCAATTTCTAAGCGAGGTACTATTTTTATGCGTGCGATCATTACCGTAGCCGGCAAGGACCGGGTGGGCATCATTGCCTCTGTTACCCACACCCTGGCCGAGCGGAACGTCAACGTTCTGGACATTACCCAGACCATCCTGCCCCCTGACTTCTTCACCATGGTCATGCTGGTGGACACCGGCGCCTGCACCGTCTCCTTCGGCGACCTGGCCGACCAGATGGCGGCTCTGGGCAAGGACATGGGCATGGACATCCGGGTCCAGCGGGAGGATACCTTCCAGGCCATGCACCGGATCTGAGGAAGGAGAGACTCTGCGTTATGATCAATTCCTCTGAAATCCTTCAGACCCTCAACATGTTCAACCAGCAGCACCTGGACATCCGCACCATCACCATGGGCATCTCCCTGCTGGACTGCGCCGACCCCGCCCCCAAGGCCGCCTGCCAGAAGGTCTATGATAAAATTTGCAAAAAGGCCGAGCATCTGGTCGCCACCGGCCAGACCATCGAGAAGGAGTTCGGCATTCCGATCGTCAACAAGCGCGTCTCCGTGACGCCCATCTCCCTGGTGGCCTCCGCCAGCAACACGGAGAACTACGCCCCCTTCGCCGCCGCCCTGGACAAGGCGGCCAAGACCGTGGGCATCAACTTCATCGGCGGCTTCTCTGCCCTGGTACAGAAGGGCTTTACCCAGGCCGACCGAAAGCTCATCAACTCCATCCCGGAGGCGCTGGCAACGACGGACCTGGTCTGCTCCTCCGTGAACGTCGGCTCCACCAAGGCCGGCATCAACATGGACGCCGTGGCGGAGATGGGCCGCGTCATCAAGAAGACGGCCGACCTCACTGCCGCCTCCGGCGGCTTCGGCTGCGCCAAGCTCGTGATCTTCGCCAACGCCGTGGAGGATAACCCCTTCATGGCCGGTGCCTTCCACGGTGTGGGCGAGCCAGAATGTGTCATCAACGTGGGCATCTCCGGCCCCGGCGTGGTCCACCACGCCTTGCAGCAGGTGAAGGGCGAGCCGTTTGACGTGGTGGCCGAGACCATCAAGAAGACGGCCTTCCGCATCACCCGCATGGGCCAGCTGGTGGCCCGTGAGGCCTCCGCCCGCCTGGGCGTGCCCTTCGGCATCGTGGACCTGTCCCTGGCCCCCACCCCTGCCGTCGGCGACTCCGTGGCCCGCATCCTGGAGGAGATGGGCCTGGAGGTCTGCGGGACCCACGGCACCACCGCCGCGCTGGCGATGCTCAACGACGCGGTGAAAAAGGGCGGCGTGATGGCGTCCAACCACGTGGGCGGTCTCTCCGGCGCCTTCATCCCCGTCAGCGAGGACGAGGGCATGATCGCCGCCGCCGCCCAGGGCGCCCTGGGCCTGGATAAGCTGGAGGCCATGACCTGCGTCTGCTCCGTGGGCCTGGATATGATCGCCGTCCCCGGCGACACCACCGCCGAGACGCTTGCCGCCATCATCGCGGACGAGGCCGCCATCGGCATGGTCAACTCCAAGACCACGGCGGTCCGCCTGATCCCCGCCCCCGGCAAGAAGGTGGGCGACACGGTGGAGTTCGGCGGCCTGCTGGGCTCTGCCCCGGTGATCCCCGTGCATCCCTTCTCCAGCGCGGCTTTCATCCAGCGGGGCGGGCGGATCCCGGCCCCCATGCAGAGCCTCAAGAACTAAGAGAAGCGCTGTGGTTTCCGTCCATCCCATCAGGAGGTGTTTGCCTTGTTACAATTCGATGTGACCCACGCCCTCCCGTTCCTGCCGAAAAACTGGATGTCTTCCCGGCTGGACGGCCTGACCGAAGCCTGCAACCTACTGGAGCGAGGCAACGGCCTGGGGGGGCAGTTCACCGGTTGGGTCAAACTGCCTGAGACCTATGACCGCCAGGAGGTCCAGCGCCTGCTGCAAACCGCGCAGATCATCCGCAAGCAGTCCGATGTGCTCATCGTCATCGGCATCGGCGGGTCCTACCTCGGCTCCCGCGCCCTGCTGGAGCTGCTGGCCTCCCCGCACTATAACCTGCTGGCCAGGAAGACCCCGCAGATCTTTTTCACCGGCAACACCCTCTCCTCCGACGCCATGACGGAGCTGCTGGACTATGTCCGGGACCGGGACTTCTCGATCAATGTCGTCTCCAAGTCCGGCGACACCACGGAGACGGCCATCGCCTTTCTCCTCTTCCGTCAGCTGCTGGAGGAAAAATACGGGAAAGACGGGGCCAGAGACCGCATCTTCGTGACCACCGACCGCCACGAGGGCACCCTGCGGGCCTTGGCCAGCCGGGCCGGTTACGCCACGTTTTCCATCCCGGCCTCCATCGGCGGGCGCTACTCCGTGCTGACGGCGGCGGGGCTGCTGCCCCTGGCTGCGGCAGGGCTGGATATCCAGGACCTGCTGATGGGTGCGGCGGATGCGCGAAAGCTCGTCAGCAAGCCAGGTCAGGACAACCCGGCCTGGCAGTACGCCGCCGCCCGGAACGCCCTGTACAGCGAGGGGAAGAACATCGAGGTGCTGGCCTGCTACGAGCCTCATCTCCGGGCCTTCGGCGAGTGGTGGAAGCAGCTCTTCGGCGAGAGCGAGGGCAAGGAGGGCCAAGGCGTCTTCCCGGCCAGCGTGGAGTTTACCGCTGACCTGCACTCCATGGGCCAGTACATCCAGGAGGGCAGCCGGAATCTGTTTGAAACGGTGGTGCGCTTCACCGTGCCCCAGTCGTCTTGCCTGCTGGACCCCACGCCGGGGGACGGCTCCGGCCTGGACTATCTGCGGGGCCGGGACCTGCGCTTCGTAAACGAGCAGGCGAGAAGGGGGACGGCCCTGGCCCACACCGCCGGAGGCGTGCCCAACCTGCTGCTGACGGCAGGGGAGCGCACGCCCTATTGGGCGGGGCAGCTGGTGTATTTCTTTGAGTATGCCTGCGGCCTGTCCGGTTACTTATCCGGCGTGAATCCCTTTGACCAGCCGGGGGTGGAGGCCTATAAGCACAATATGTTCGCCCTGCTGGGCAAACCCGGTTACGAGGCGCAGCGCAAGGCGTTTCTTGACCAGATGGAGGAATGACTGGCCGGCGGAGTTGTCCGTTATTTTTCGCGGACAAACAAGCTGAGTCGGCAGTAATCTCACAAAAAAGGAAATTTCCTCGCACGAATTTTTGAAAATCTGCTAAATCTTATTGCAGTTTTTCCGTTGATATGGTAACATGTACCCAACAGGAAGGCATCAGATGCTTTGGTCATCTGTTTTGTTATCTTTTCTGTATGAAAAAGGAGTGATTATTCATGGTCCGAGTAATTATGGGCGCAAAAGGTTCCGGCAAGACCAAACAGCTCATTGAAATGATCAACCGTGCCGCCAGCAACGAGAACGGCAGCGTCGTCTGCGTCGAGATGGGCAAGAAGCTGGTCTATGACGTCAGCCCCAACGTTCGTCTGGTCGAGTCCAGCGATTTCGCCGCCGACAACTTCACCTTCTTCAAGGGCTTCATCAGCGGCATGTACGCCTCTAACTATGACCTGACCCATGTCTTCATTGATAGCCTGTGCAAGATCATCCCCTCTGAGCCCGACTCTGCTGAGGTGGAGGAGTTCCTGGCTTGGCTGGATCGGTTCTCTGATGCCAACGGTGTGAAGTTCACCATCACCATCAGCGCCGACATCGCCCTGGCCACCGAGGCCATCAAGGCTTATTTCTAAGCGTATCGTATCCTACATCCGCGCAAGATCCTAGAAGGAGGAATCATCCATGGCACTGCACGAAAAGCTCACCTCCCTGGCAAAGGATGCCGCCACCAAGGCAAATTCCCTGGCAAAAGACGCTGCCAGCAAGGCCAACACCGCCATTGAGAACGGGAAGCTGAGTCTCAAGATCAACAACGAAGAGAAAAAGATCGACGAGTTTACCCTGAACATCGGCGAGCTGATCCTGGATCAGCTGGACGGAGGAGAGACCTTCGATGACGAGATCATGGCCCTCTATTCCTCCATTCAGGCTGCCCGCGACGTGATCACCGCAGCCCGCGCCGACATCGAGGCCAACCGCCAGAGCGCCGGTCCCGCCGACGAGGACGTGGACGACGGCCCCGCCGTCTGCGAAAGCTGCGGCATGCCTCTGACGGAGAACGCCAACTACTGCGCCAACTGCGGCGCAAAGGTCGAGCCCTTTGTCGAGGTCGAGGAAGACGGCGCAGAGGAAGTAGACGTCTGCGAGTGTGCGCCCACCGAGGAAGCCCCGGCAGAAGAGACCACAGTCGAAGAGGCTGCGGCTGAAGACGCCGGCTGCTGCTGCGGCGAGGCCCCTAAAACGGAAGAATAAGCAGGAAGCACTGACTGCGTAAAAAACATCCCCAAGGCCCACGGGCCTTGGGGATGTTTTTGCGTTGTGGCTGGGTTTCTCAGCGATAGGACTCGGTGTAGATCTTGATGAGGTCCTCGTCAGAGAGCTTGATGCGGTCCATCTTGAAGAGGATGCCCATGGTGCTGCGGGCGTTCTCCACGAACTTGGGGAACTCCTCCGGGGTGATGCCGTAGTCGGACATTTTCAGCTCGTCCACCCCGCAGGCCTTTTGCAGGTCGACCAGAGCGGTGACGAAGTCCATCGGCTCCTTGGCGTCGGTCTTGCCCATGGCCTTGGCCATGTCGATGAAGCGGTCGTGCAGGTCGGGGCAGTTCTCGACGAAGTGGGTGTAGTAGGCCTTGCTGATCATGATGAGGCCGGCCCCGTGGGCGATCTCATGGTGATAGGCGGAGAGGGGGTGCTCCAGGGAGTGCTCGGAGCAGAGGTTGTCCACGCTCATCACCATGCCGGACATGCTGCTGCCGTAGGCGACTTTCTCGCGGGCCTGGACGTTCTGACCGTCCTGGCAGGCGGTGGCCAGGTTCTGGCCCACGGACTCGATGGCCTTCAGGGCCAGCATGTCGCGCATGAGGTTGTTGGTGTTGTTGATGTAGGACTCCGTGGAGTGGAAGAGTGCGTCGAAGCCCTGGTAAGCGGTGAACTTGGGGGGCACGGACAGCATGAAGTTGGGGTCCACGATGGCCAGAACGGGGAAGGTGTTCTTGTTGCCGCCGCTCATCTTCTCCTTGGTCTCCTCGTTGGTCACGACGGTCCAGGCGTCCAGCTCGGTGCCGGTGCCGGCGGTGGTGGGGATGGCAACGATGGGCAGGGGCTTATTCTTCATGCGCTGGCCGCCGCCGGTGCCGCCGTAGATATAATCCCAATAGTTGCCCTCGTTGGGGACCATCATGGCGATGGCCTTGGCTGCGTCGATGCTGCTGCCGCCGCCGAGACCGACGACGAAGTCACAGCCCTCGGCGCGGGCAAAGGCGGCCCCGTCCATGACGTTGTCCAGCACGGGGTTTGCCAGGATCTTGTCGAACACGGCGTAGGCGACCCCGGCCTGGGTCAGCTCGTCCTGGACGATGTCCAGGTAGCCGTTGGCGCGGGTGGACTTGCCGGCGGAAATGACGATGAGGGCCTTCTTGCCGGGCAGGCGCTGCTTGTGCAGCTTCTGGATGGCCCCCTGGCCGAAGACGAAGTTGGTGGGAACGTGGAACGAAAAGCTCACGATCAATTCTCCTTTCAGATTCATATGGGGCGACAAAGCGCCCGGTCTCACGCCCCTCACTGTATCATGGAACCCGCCTGGGGGCAAGCCCTCGGTGGGCTTTTTGTGGAAATTTGCCCGGAAAAATTTGCGGGAAAATTCTGCAAACTCCCCCTTTACATTTTCCGGCGGGTCTGCTATAATAACTTAGTCCTAAAAATTGTATAGGCGCCAGTAGCGTAATGGATAGCGCATCAGATTCCGGTTCTGAGGGTTGGGGGTTCGAGTCCCTTCTGGCGTGCCACGAAAACAGGCTCAAAGTTGCAAGACTTTGGGCCTTTTTCTTTGACTTCGGAAACCACCGGCTATGCCGGTGGTTATGACTAGGTCAGATGGGGTCAAACTATATCAGCCCATTTGGGTATAAGAAAACCCCGGAAAACCTTGGCTTAACAGTGATAAGGAACTAATTTACTTATCAACTGTTAGCTGACGGTTTCCGGGGTGCATACGGACAAATCCCGTCTGATTTCTAACAGGAAGTCAGACGGGATTTTCGCTTTATATTACGAATTATGGAGGACATACCATGAAAACCTTAATATCTTGTGCCTACAATATGGATAATTGCTGTGTGGAAGTGAAATTCAGCGACGGCAGTATGATTGCGATTGACACTATCGCCGTTGAGAACGAGATTGCTGACAATATGTATCAGCGGTCAGAGCTGGATTATTTGATCTACAACGCTCCTTTGGAGTATGCAGACCTTATCTTGAACGGCGATCCCGAAACCTATTTGAAAACTGTAACAGAATACAAGCCTTGGGATAGCTGACAACACGCTGCCCGCAGGAGAAAATCCTGCGGGCGTTTTTCTGTTTATATTATTTCCCTCCGTTGGATCTCAATTTAGGAAAGAAGATGACAATCTTGAAGCTCTTTCCCCACTGGGAAGCTGCTTCCAGATGAAGATTTAGATCGTCGGCCATCTTCTTAACCAGGTAAAGTCCCATACCGGTAGCCTTCTTTCTGCTGTCAGTAGAATCCCCGGTAAAGCCCTTTTGAAAAATGTACGGCAGATTATATTTTTTTACGCCAATGCCGTTATCTTCAACAGAAAGGATATCTGCAGTCTCCGAATGTATCACGGAAATTGTAAGCATGGGACTATCGCTGCTATATTTGATGGCATTGCTAACGATTTGTCCCAACATAAACTGAAGTCCTCTACGGTCTGTATAGACTGTTTCAGATTGCAGTTTGTTGAGAATGACAAAATGCTTCTCTTCAAGAAGTGGGGCATAGTCCTCCAGAACTTCACCCAAGCAGTCATTCAAATTGACATCCTCAAATCGGTAATCCTTTGTACTGCTCTTCAACCGGGCATAGTACAGCATCTGCGTGACATCCTCCTGAAGCTGACTGCGGACATAATCCAGCTTTGCTTGCAGGGAAGGAGAGATTTCATCGTTCCGGTTATCCAAGAGCATGGTCAGCAACGATAGGGGCGTTTTCGCTTCATGTGCCCAGCCCTCCACGTATTCTTCATAGTCCCGTAGGGCATCCGCCATATTGTTACTCTCGTTTTTGTATTCCCGTAAAACCGAAGCCAAAAATCGGACAGATTCTCCTTCTTTCTGACTAATGGCACTGAGCAGCCGTTCTTCATTGCAGATGGTAGGATCACTGAGGAAATCTCGGAACAGTTCCATGTGGGTGTTCTCCCTCTTGTTTAGTACAAACAGAATCGCTGAAAACAAAAGGATGCTCGTCAGAACTACTAACCCGATCAAGGTTTGAAATACCTGAATGTCAGAAATCCAAAGAATGACAGCGCAAAAGCAATCCACGCCCAGCAGCAACAGAAGCCAGGGGTAGTACCGTTCTATCATGTGCCAAAGCTGCTTCATAGAGACACCTCCGCTTCCAAACGGTAGCCCATTCCTCGAACTGCAACGATTCGCTGCTTCATTTCAAGGGCGGACATCGTTTTTTTCAGCCGGGTTAGGTTAACCTGCAAGGCATTTTCATCTATGTATTCCGTGGTTCCCCATAGTGCCATGCAAAGCTGCTCCGTCGTGACCAGAGCATCGCCGCCGGACAAAAGAGCGACCAACAGTTTTCCCTGATTTTTTGGAAGCACCACAGAGGTATTATGAATATAAAGCGTGTAGGTCTGCTGGTCTAACAGGAAATCTGGTCCCTCTATGAGATTGGTACGGCCTTCATACCTTTTGAGAATATTGGATACCCTGGCAAGAAGTCGATCTTTTCTGCACGGCTTCGTCAAATATTCATCGGCACCCAAGTGGAACGCTTGCAGTTCATCCTTTACCTGATCTCTGGAAGTCAGTATCAGGACGGGGATAGCGGTTTTATTCTTTAGTTCCTGGCAGATTTGAAAGCCACTGATCTCCGGCAAATTCAGGTCTAAGATCACAAGGTCAGGACGGAGGGCTGCCAGGAGCCGAGCGGCATCTTCAAACTCGGTGATTGCCTCCGCAAGATACCCGTCCTTTTGGAGCATATTGCAGAGTTCTTCCCGCATATAGACTTCATCTTCCACAACAGCAATTCTTTTCACGACAGCACCTCCTTCCAAATTATTCTTCTCTCTGCGGCTGCATCAGTGTCAGCAA
>OKRW01001090.1_pt1 | contig 24555 bp, 17 predicted proteins | sample 1601151 | NCBI WGS metagenome assembly OKRW01 (sample SAMEA3541471, study PRJEB24748) | human gut metagenome | biome: human gut; feature: human-associated habitat; material: faeces | place: China | collected 2012 | reverse complement strand
TTGGTGGCTGCCGATATCGCAGAGGATGCCGCCGTACTTCTCCTTCTCAAAGAACCACTGCGGCCGCCCCGCCGCGCCCAGCCGATGCGGCCCGAAGCCCTCCACATGGATGACCTTGCCGATAGCGCCCTGCTCAATCAGGTTGCCCGTCAGCACCGCGCCTTCCACATGCAGCCGCTCGCCGTAATAGACCATGTACTTCTTGCCCGTCTGCGCCACCATCTTTTTGGCTCTGTCCAGCTGCTCCCAGGTGGTGAAGGGCGCTTTGTCGGTGAAGTAATCCTTGCCCGCCTGCATGGCGCGCAGCCCCAGCGCACAGCGCTCGTTTGTAATCGCCGCGCCGCAGACCATGTTCGTTTCTTTGTCGTTAAGCAGTTCTTCCTCGCTCCGGGCGACTTTCACCTGCGGGTACGCCTTCACGAACGCCTCCACCTTCTTCGGGTCGGGGTCGTAGACGTACTTCAGCGTGCCGCCCGCCTCCAACAGACCGTTTGTCATGCCGTAGATGTGCCCGTGGTCAAGGTGTGCGGCGGAAAAGATAAATTCTCCCGGCTTCACGACGGGCTGCGCCTTGCCTTTGGGCGCATAGTTCATGCCGTCTGATACTTTCATCGTAATGACCTCCCATTATTTCTGCTGATAATCGCTGCCGAGCGTAATCGTACCGTCAAGCGAAGCGGCAGACGTGGTTTTCTCGTAGAAATGCGGCACGGCGCGCATCATGCCTTCCACCGTGTAGAACGGATCGTCCTTTTGCAGCGGCAGCGTGACTGTCTGCTTTGTTGCGCCTGACTTGTAGACGGCTGTAATCAGCTCAATCGTCCGGCGGCCATCCTCGCCGCCAATTGCGGGCAGGGTGTCCTTTTCCAGCGCGGAGAGGACGTTTTCCAATTCGCCTGCGTGCCCCTCGTAGGGAAGCTGCGGCTGCGCATCCACAAAATCGCGGATTTTCTGCTCTAACTCCGTATTTTCAATCGGGAAGCCGTTCGGTTTGGAGATAGATGCGTACACGCTGAACGGCGCGGCGACTTTCGCCTTCTCGCATTGGAAGACCAGCTCCTGCTCTTCGCCGTGATGCACGACGGAGGCTGTCAGCTGCGCCAGCGCGCCAAGACCCTTGGCACGCGTCTTAGGCTGTTCCTTCTTTGCAGTTTCCCCGTAATGATCCCAGATCCTGTCATCCAGTTCCGCAACGCCGCCGCGTCCCAGCTGAGCCTTGTCGATGCCCAGCTTCTCCAGCATAGCTTCTGCAGCCTTGTACGATTCCGGATGTACCGATGTGCTGTCCAGCGGATTCTTCCCGTCCGAGATCCGCATAAATCCTGCGCACTGATTAAAGGTTTTTTCTCCGAGCTTGGCGACCTTCTTCAGTTCTTTTCGATCTTTGAACACACCGTTTTCTTCCCGGTATGCCACGATGTTGCGAGCGATCCCCATGTTGATGCCTGCCACATGAGCAAGCAGCGACGGGGATGCCGTATTAAGATCGACTCCGACTCTGTTTACACAGTCTTCCACTACATGATCCAGGGCACTTTCTAAAAGCCCCTGGTTTATGTCGTGCTGGTACTGCCCCACACCGATGCTTTTGGTCGGGATCTTCACCAGCTCTGCCAGCGGATCCTGAAGACGGCGTCCCAGCGACATGGCTCCACGCACCGTTACATCCAGATCCGGGTATTCTTCCGTCGCCAGCTTGGACGCCGAGTACACCGATGCTCCCGCTTCATTGACGATGGTGTAATGGATATCGAGCCCGCTCTTGCGAATGAACTCCGCCACTACTTCTTCCGTTTCGCGGGACGCCGTCCCGTTACCGATGACGATGGTATTGATGCGGAACTTTTCTGCCAGCTTTTTCAGCACGGCTTCCGTTCCTTTTATATCTTTTTTCGGTTCCGTCGGAAATACCGTCGTATAAGCAAGCAGCTTTCCTGTTTCATTGAGGACAGCCACTTTGCAGCCCGTCCGGTATCCCGGGTCGATGCTGATGATCCGTGCTCCCTTTACCGGCGGCACCATCAGCAGCTTTTCTGTGTTCTTTGCAAAGACCTTGACCGCTTCTTTTTCTGCCCGTTCCGTCAGCATATTACGCATTTCACGCTCCGCAGACGGTGCCATCAGACGCTTGTAGGCATCTGCAACGGTATCGCCTAGAAGTTCTTTATAGATCGACTTTTCGTTAGTAATGATGCTGCCCGACAGAAGGTTTTCCATCTTCTCCGCATCGGTCACTACCTTGACTTTCAGCTTCTTTTCTTTTTCGCCGCGGTTTATGGCCAGGATCCGGTGATTCGGGATCTTGTCGATCCCTTCGCTGTGATCGTAATACATTTCGTACACAGTCTTTTCTTCGCTGTCCACTGCTTCTGTGCGGATGATCCCGGTATGCTCCGTTTTCTCCCGGACAGCTGCCGTCAGTTCCGGATCATCGGAAATACGTTCCGCGATGATATCGCATGCTCCCTGCAAAGCTTCCTCCGCCGACTCCACGCCTTTGTCCGCGTCTGCAAAATCCTTTGCAGCATCCAGCGGGCTTCCGGACTCTTCCTTCTGCGCCCAAAGGATCTCCGCCAGAGGCGCCAGACCCTTTTCTCTGGCCTTGGAGGCACGGGTCGCCTTTTTCTTTTTATATGGTTTATAAAGGTCTTCCACGCGCTGCAAAACTTCAGCCTTGCGGATCTCTTCCGCCAGTTCATCGGTCAGCTTGTCCTGCTCTTCGATGAGGCGGATGACCTCTTCTTTTCTCTCCTCCAGATTTCGAAGGTATGTCAGCCGTTCGTCCAGATCACGGAGCACCACGTCGGAAAGTCCGCCGGTCGCTTCCTTTCTGTAACGAGCGATGAATGGGATGGTGTTGCCTTCATCGATCAGATTGACCGTCTGCTCCACCTGCGACTGCTTCAGCCCAAATTCTTTTGCGAGCACTTCAATGATATTCATATGCCTACTCCTTCTGCTTCAGTTTTTCATTGATAAAGTAATCCAGGTCGCCGTCCATCACGGCGTTGACATTGCCGACTTCGGCACCCGTTCGATGATCCTTGACCATGGTGTATGGATGAAAAACATACGAACGGATCTGGCTTCCCCAGGTGATCTGACTATAATCACCCTTCAGTTCATCCAGACTTTCTTTATGCTCCTGCTCTTTCAGTTCCAGCAGCTTGGATTTCAGCAGTTTCATCGCTGTATCCTTGTTCTGGTGCTGGGATCGTTCGTTCTGGCACGTCACCACGATATTGGTCGGCAGATGGGTGATCCGGATAGCCGAATCCGTCTTGTTGACATGCTGACCGCCTGCCCCGCTGGAACGGAACGTATCGATCCTCAGATCATCCGGATCGATCTCCACATCCAGATCCTCATCGATTTCCGGGATCACATCCAGCGATGCGAACGATGTGTGTCTTCTGCCGGAAGAATCAAATGGCGAAATACGCACCAGCCGGTGAACGCCCTTCTCATTTTTCAGATATCCGTAGGCGTTTTCTCCTTCCACCAGCAGAGTCGCACTCTTGATACCGCCTTCTGTATCTTCCTGCATATCGATCAGCTTCGATTTATACCCTTTTTTCTCGCACCATCTGGTGTACATGCGGAACAGCATTTCTGCCCAGTCCTGAGCATCTGTTCCGCCTGCTCCCGCATGAACGGAGACGATGGCATTGTTCTGATCATATTTACCGTCCAGCAAAGTCCTGAGCTTCAGAGCTTCCAGCGCATCGGAAATTTCTTTGCAGGATCCGGCCGCCTCCTCCGTCAGAGATTCATCCGGTTCTTCCTCTGCCATTTCCACGAGGACTTCCAGATCCTCAAGCTGCGAACCGAGATGATCCAGCTCTCCCAGCTTGCCTTCGATGGACTTCTTTTCTTTCATATACTTCTGCGCACTCTCGGGATCATCCCAAAAGCCCGGCTTGTTCATTTCCTCTTCGATGGAGGTCAGCTTTTCCTTTAACCCAGCCGGGTCAAAGGGACTCACCTGCCTCTTTCAGCATGCTCTGCAAAGCAGGCAGCTGTGCCTTGATCTCATCGATCTGCATACATTCACATCCTTTTCTGTTTCTATCTTATGCTTCAGTCTGCGCAGGCGCCTACTGATTTCTGCCGCAGCAGTGCTTGTATTTCTTGCCGCTTCCACATGGACACGGATCGTTTCTGCCAACCTTCGGTGCGTCTCTGCGAACGGTTTCCTGTTTATGTTCCCGCTTCGGCACTGCGGTCTGACCAGGGACCTGCTGTCCGCCTGCCTCCATCGGCTCGTCCTCATACTCGTCCTTGCGACCTTCCCCCGATCCCAGAACGTTCTTACGCTGCGTCGTGGTCTGCACCGTAACATTGTAGCAGAACTTGACGAACTCTTCCTTGATGCCGTTGATCATCATTTCGAACATATCGAAGCCTTCCTGCGCATAGGCCGCAGCAGGATCCTGTCCGCCCAGTCCACGCAGACCGATTCCACTCTTTAACTGATCCATGGCGTCGATGTGATCCATCCACTTATTATCTACGACACGGATCAGGATCATCCGCTCTACTTCTCTCAGCTTGTCCGCTCCGATCTCCTCTTCCTTGGCTTTATAGAGATCTGCAAAGTCCTCGTAAAGGCCTGCTTTCAGGCTCTCGGCGTCCATGTCAGCCAGCGTTTCTTCATCAAATACCAGATCTTCAAAGGCCGGTGCGATCTTTTTCAGTCCTTTGTTCAGGCTTTCGAAATCCCATTCTTCCGGATATTTCGAAGCCATCACGACAGGATCGGTCACATTGTCGATCAGTTCATGGGTCATAGCTTCCAGATCTTCCGTAAGATCCTCACCGAACAGTACTTTTTTACGTTCTCCGTATATGATCTCACGCTGCTTGTTCATAACGTTATCATACTGCAGTACGTATTTACGAATGGAGAAGTTCTTGCCTTCCACTTTCTTCTGTGCATTTTCGATCTGCCGCGTCACCACACCGGATTCGATCGCTTCATCTTCTTCCACACCAAGACGCTGTACGATCGCCTGCATCCTGTCGCCGCCAAACAGACGCATCAAATCGTCTTCCATGGAAATGCAGAACTGGGTCTGACCCGGGTCTCCCTGTCTTCCGGAACGACCTCTCAGCTGGTTGTCGATACGTCTTGATTCATGACGTTCTGTGCCAACGATAAACAATCCGCCAAGCTCCCGCACCTGCGCCTGCTCTTCCCGGCGTTCTTCCTTGAACTGCTCGTGAAGCTCATTAAACCGTTTACGTGCCTGCAAAAGCTCTTTGTCTTCGCTCTGTACGAAGCTGGTTGCAAAAGCGATAGCATCCTCATCATAGCCTTCCTGCTCCATAGCTTTCTTGGCTTCAAATTCCGGGTTGCCGCCCAGAATGATGTCGGTACCTCTTCCTGCCATGTTGGTAGCGATCGTGATCGCTCCAAGACGACCTGCCTGTGCGATGATCTGCGCTTCCTTTTCATGATGCTTTGCATTTAAGATATTAAAATCCTTAATGCCCCTTTTGCGGAGCATAGTTGCGATCAGCTCGGACTTTTCGATAGAAATGGTACCTACCAGCACCGGCTGTCCTTTTTTGTGAGCCGATTCCACTGCATCTACGATCGACTTGTACTTGCCGTGCTCCGTCGCATAAACAGCATCCTTCAGATCATTACGGGCAATCGGCTTATTGGTCGGGATCACCACGACGTCCATGTTGTAGATGTCCCGGAATTCCCCTTCTTCCGTTTTTGCCGTACCGGTCATGCCGGACAGTTTCTGGTACATACGAAAATAATTCTGCAAAGTAATAGTCGCCAGGGTTTTTGACTCCGAGCGTACCAGTACGTGTTCCTTGGCTTCGATGGCCTGATGCAGTCCGTCGCTGTAGCGTCTTCCGAACATCATACGACCGGTAAATTCATCGATGATGATTACCTCACCGTCTCTTACGATGTAATCCACGTCCCGCTTCATCATGTTACGCGCTTTCAGTGCCTGCAGCACGTGATGGTTGATTTCCATGTTTTCCGGATCGGAAAAGTTCTCTACGTTGAAGTAAGCTTCACACTTGGCTACTCCGTCTTCCGTCAAAGAGATCTGTTTGTCCTTTTCTTCTACAGTAAAGTCATCATCCTTTTTCAACGTCCGAACGAAGCCATCCGCCTTGGTGTACATATCCGTGGACTTGTCACCTTTACCGGAAATGATCAGCGGCGTTCTGGCTTCATCGATGAGGATGGAGTCCACTTCGTCGATGATGGCGTAGTTCAGTTCCCGCTGCATCATATCTTCCTTGTAGATCACCATGTTGTCTCTCAGGTAATCAAATCCATATTCGTTGTTGGTTCCATAAGTGATGTCTGCGTTGTATGCCGCACGCCGCTCTTCCTCGGTGATGCCGTGGATCACACAGCCTACTGTAAGCCCCAGGAACGTATAGAGTTTTCCCATCCATTCCATATCACGCTTAGCCAGATAATCGTTAACCGTAACGACGTGAACGCCTTTTCCTTCCAGTGCGTTGAGGTAAGCCGGCAGCGTTGCCACCAGTGTTTTACCTTCACCGGTTTTCATCTCCGAGATCCTGCCCTGATGAAGTACGATCCCGCCGATGACCTGCACATAGAAGTGCTTCATACCCAGGCTCCGCCATGCGCCCTCTCTGCATACTGCAAAGGCCTCCGGCAGCAGTGCGTCCAGTGTTTCACCTTCCTGGATCCGTTTTTTAAACTCTTGTGTCTTGTCCCGCAGCTCCTGGTCTGTCAGCTTCTGATATTCTTCATCATAGGCCATGACCTTGTCCGCGATTTTGGAGACTTTTTTTACTTCCTTTTCATTCAGGTCTCCAAAGATTTTTTCCATAAGACTCATCTATCGTTCCCCTTTCTGGAATCACAGGTCTTCCTCCTGCAGTTCCTCTACCATCAAATTTATTTCTTTCGCCCGCCTGTCATCTGCTTTCGTCACCTTAACAGACAGTCGTTTTCCATCCACGATCGTTTCAAACTGGTCGCCTTTACGCGGAAGCCGGTCAAGCTGCATCACTACCCAGCCGTTGACTGTATTAGCTTCCTGAACTTCCTCTTCTATATCGAAATAGTCAAATACTTTGCTGATATTGGCTTCTCCCTTGATTCGGAAGCTGCCGTTCTGCAGCGGCATGATATCCTGAGATATCACCACATCGTGTTCGTCGAAGATCTCACCGACTAGTTCTTCTATGATATCCTCCATGGTCACCAGGCCCTCCGTCCCGCCGTATTCATCGATCACGACAGCCATATGGATCTTCATCTGCTGCATTTTACGCAAAAGATCCGAAACACGCATCGTCGTGCTGACGAAAGCCACCGGCATCACGTAATCTGACAGATTCTTGCCCGTCCATGCCAGATAGTTATGAAAATCTTTCTGATTGATCACACCGATGATTTTGTCGATATCTTCCTCATACACCGGAAGCCGCGAAAGTCCCGTCCTGCGGAAAATCCCTGCCAGCTCATCCAGCGGGCAGTCAATCTCAACTGCTTCGATCTTCGGTCTTGGTGTCATAACGTCTTCTGCTGTCAAGTGATCGAACGCTATTGCATTTTCGATCAGCTTGCCGTGTTCTCTGGAAAGACTTCCGCCTTCTTCCGCTTCTTCCACCATGATCATCAGTTCATCTTCACTGATCCCTTCATTTTCATGGAACTTAAATATTTTAGCAATGAATTGTTTCCATTTTGTGAAGAGAAAGTTAACAGGTGTTAAAATCGTCGTCAGAAAAGTGATAAACGGAGCAGATATCATAGAAAAATTCTCTGCCTTTTCCTTTGCGACACTCTTCGGCGTGATTTCTCCGAAGAGCAGCACGACTACCGCTACGAAAAGCGTGGCGATGGTCGGTCCCTTTGCACCGAATAAATCGACACAGATCACGGTAACGAATGCCGTAACACCGATATTCACGATATTGTTGCCCACCAGGATCGTCGTAAGAAGCTTGTCGTAATCCGAAAGCAGGCGCAGCACCCGCTCCGCTTTTTTGTTTCCATCACCGGCCATGTTCTTCATTCGGATCCGGTTCGCCGAAGTAAATGCGGTCTCCGTTGCTGAGAAGTATGCCGAAAACGAGATCAGAACTACCACGACAACAATATCTAAAGCCATTTGACTGCTCATAAAAATCCTTTCCTCCCTGTATGCCCTTTTGATTCTTTTAAATCAGTATCCTATAAGTATACCTGATTCTTCCATAAAAAGAAACACTGAATACAGGATTAGACCGCTTTCCCTTGAAAAAATAAGGGTCTAATACTTATAGTACTAGACGGTTTCACCCTTTTTTCGTATATTGTCTCTGCATAAATACGACTATTGACGGAGTTACGTCTTTCGTTTTCTTTGATAGAATTGCTACATCAATCATTAGACACCATTTGAAGGAGGACTAAATAGAATGGATGCAAATACTCTTGCAAAATACATAGGAAAAGAGCACGTGGAAGAAGTACAGACACTTATGGAAAATGACAGCCAGCTGCTGAACAAGGTTTCCTTTAAAAACCCTGTTGTAGCTCTGGTTTTATCTATTTTTCTCGGTATCATCGGCATTGACAGACTGTATCAGGGCGGTGTAAGCGTCTTCGCCTGCAAGCTTCTGCTGTGCTTTCTGACGTTCGGCGTGTGGTGGATCGCTGACCTGGGTTACAGCGTGATCATGACAAAAGAAACGAATTATAAAAAAATAATTGCCGCAGCTGCTTAGTGCCGCGGCAATTCATCTTCGTTTTCTTCGTTTACGATGTAAATCACGCCGACCCGGCTCTTTACATTCATCTTTCTGAAAATATTATAAATATGTGTTTTAACAGTACTTTCTGACAGGAACAGGATCTCTGCGATCTCCTTATTGCTTTTACCGCTGTAAATCAGTTCAATGAACTCTTTTTCCCGCGGTGTCAGCTTATATTCCACGCAAACCTCATCGATCCGTTCCTGCAGATTTTTTTTGTGTTTTTCTTCCTCTGGTTCTTTATTGAAAAACTCCGGAACGAAATCCATCTTATACTCGTAGAACATGGTCACAAGGCTGATACCCAGCCAGAGCACGACCGTAAGATCCAGCGGTTCCCTGATAAACTGGCTGTTGCCCCAGTATACAGATGTTTCTCCCCAAAAATAGGAAATATAGTTCCAGATCACCATCGTGGTCACACTGATGATATAATACAAAGCTTCCTTTTTGCCTGCTGTGGAAGCATAGATGATATGTCCCACGCAGACCGTGATCGAAGCTATGATCAGCATAATATCCGTAGCAAGCAGCAGCCATTTGAAAGCATAGAACTGCTCGATGCTCATGGTAAATGTCAGCACAAGCCAGAGCACCATGTAAAAAAGCTGATACCGTTTTACCAGCTTATCCAGCATGGACAGCGCCTCTCTTTTGATGATCCGATCCTGCAGATCCGTCCACAGATACAGCGTTCCTGCTATCAGACAGCTTCCGATCCTCAGGACTTTTAAATTGCTGAATATCCCCAGCACATAGTCACTGTAATAGATCGCCATGTCGTAGCAGCAGATCACCAGGATCCCCATCAGGAAAAAAGCCAGGTTTTTACTGATCCCTTTTTTATTTTTTCGATTTACCAGCATTGCAATGGTCAGCCCTGACACGCAGAGTATGATGCAAAGCAGGTAGCAGATCAAAATCAATTCTTTTAACACTTTGACCTCCCCATTTCCGTTAGGAAACAAAGGCTCCGTAAATCGCCCGAATGGCTTTCTCAAAGTCTTTGTTCTCAACTCCAACGATGATGTTCATCTCGCTGGATCCCTGGTCGATCATGCGAATATTGACCTTTTTCTCAGCCAATGCTGTAAAGAGTTTTGCAGAAACTCCTGTACGCAGCGACATGCCGGCACCTACCGTAGCGATCAGAGCGATATCATCGGAAACTTCCATATGATCAGGTTTCAGCTGACGTTCGAATTCATCCAGTATATCTTCCAGCTTTCCGCCCAGCTGCTTGTTTGAAATAACGACTGACAGCGTATCCACGCCGCTTGGGATGTGTTCGATCGGAATATCGAAATCTTCCAGTACGCCGGACATTTTACGGATAAATCCACGTTCACTGCTGAGCAGTGCCTTGTACATGGTGATTACGGTAAAGTCCTTGCTTCCGGCGATCCCTGCGATGATCTGTCCTTCTTCCAGCTTAGCCGGTTCCGAAGTGATCATCGTTCCCGGATTTTCCGGTTCGTTGGTGTTTCTGATATTGATCGGGATATTAGCGATACGAGCCGGATAGATCGCATCCTCATGAAGGACCGATGCTCCCATGTAGGAAAGCTCTCTCAGTTCTTTATAGGAAACTGTGCTGATGGGTTTCGGATCCTTGACGATCCTCGGATCCGCCATCAGGAATCCTGATACATCTGTCCAGTTTTCATAAACATCTGCACCAACAGCTCTTGCCACCAGCGCTCCTGTAATATCAGAGCCCCCACGGGAGAACGTCTTAATGGTACCGTCCACTTTCGCACCGTAGAATCCCGGAATAACAGCTCTTTCATGATGCTTCAGTTCTTCTGCGATCTCCTTGTTGGTCAGATCTTCCATGAATCTTCCTTTTTCATCAAAGCGGACGATGCGGGAAGAATCAACAAAATCAAATCCCAGATAAGCGGCGATCAGCATCGCGTTGAGATGTTCGCCGCGGCTTGCGATATAATCTGCGGAAGCTCCAGCTTCCAGATTCTTGCGGATTTCTTCAAATTCTTCTTTTAATCCCACATTCACGCCCAGGTTTACTTCTACCGCCATGAAACGGTCACAGATCACCTGAAAAATCTGCTGATACGGCAGATTATGTTCGATGTGCGCTTTGCAGAGATACAGCAGATCCGTCACCTTGCTGTCGTCCGAAAATCGTTTGCCCGGAGCAGAAACCACAACGTAGTGGATATCCGGGTCATTTTCGATTATATTTTTTATTTTCCCGATCTGCAGCGCATCTGCTACAGAAGAGCCTCCAAATTTTGCTACTTTAACACCCATTTTATTCCTGAATCTCCTTTCTCAGAGCGTCCACTTTATCAAGCTGCTCCCACGGCACCTCGATGTCGGTACGCCCGAAGTGTCCGTATGCTGCCACCTGTCGATAGATCGGTCTTCTCAGATCCAGATCACGAATGATCGCTGCAGGCCGCAGATCAAAATGCTTTTCTACCAGTTCTGACAACTTCTCATCCGGCAGCCTGCCTGTGCCGAAGGAATCCACAAGGATGGACACCGGTCTGGCAACACCGATGGCATAAGCGATCTGTATCTCGCATTTATCAGCCAGTCCTGCTGCCACCAGGTTCTTGGCAACGTATCTTGCCGCATATGTTGCAGAGCGGTCTACCTTTGTAGGATCCTTGCCGCTGAATGCTCCGCCGCCGTGACGCGCATAACCGCCGTATGTATCGACAATGATCTTTCTACCTGTCAGTCCGGAGTCACCGTGCGGCCCTCCGATCACAAAACGTCCTGTCGGATTGATAAAATATCTGGTCTCTTTATCCAGCAGTTTATCGTCCACTACCGGTTTGATCACGTGCTCGATCAAATCTTCCCTGATCTGGGACAGTTCTACGTCCGGATCGTGCTGTGTGGAAACGACGATCGTATCGATACGGGCAACCTTATCGTCATCATATTCTACAGTGACCTGTGTCTTTCCGTCAGGGCGAAGATACTTCAGTGTCCCGTTTTTTCTCACCTCAGTCAGTCTTCTGGCCAGTTTATGTGCCAGCGCGATCGGCATCGGCATGTATTCCGGTGTTTCATTGCAGGCAAAACCAAACATAAGTCCCTGGTCTCCTGCACCGGTCTCTTCCAGCGGATCGCTTTCATCGTTCAATGTGCCATCCTTATATTCCAGCGCTTTATCAACACCCATGGCGATATCGGAAGACTGCTCGTCTATAGCTGTCAGGATCGCACAGACATTGCCGTCATAGCCGTATTCTGTCCGGTCGTATCCAATGTCACAGATCACTTTTCGCGCCAGTTTCTGGATATCGATATAGCATCTCGTGCTGATTTCTCCCATGATCATAGCATATCCTGTATTCACTGTTGTTTCTGCTGCCACACGACCCTGCGGATCCTCCGCCATGATCGCATCAACGATAGCATCTGAGATCTGGTCACAGATCTTGTCCGGATGTCCTTCTGTTACGGATTCCGATGTGAAAAATCTCTTCATTTCATACCTCCTGTGATACACACTAAAACTTTCTTTCGATTCATAAAATCCGTATTTGTGTGGAACAATGAAAAACCTCTTTCCTGAAACAGAAAGAGGCATAGGTTTCTGTTATCGTTCCTCATTTTTCAGAACAGGTCTTTCTGTCCTGTAGGATTTAGCACCTTCCGTGTTTCAACGCTGTCCCTGTAGGATATGCGCCGGCAGTATTCTGCGCACAAGGTTGCCGGGTTTCTTCGGGCCTATTCCCTCCGCCACTCTCAATGAGGAGTTTTATAAATCTTCGTATTTATTATATATATTAAATCGGTTAGGTGTCAATACCTGCCCGCAGAAACTTTCTGGCTCTTGTATTTTTTTTTAAATAGGGTATACTCATTGTGAATAGAAGAGAGAGGTAAATCATTTGAGTAAACCAAAATTAACCGTGATCGAAGGGGGCATCCCTTATCTGATCAAAACCAAACAGAAGCTTCTGGTTTCCGCCTATGTGACCAATACCAGACTCATGGGTGTCCTGGCACTGTATGCCCACTGGCGTATCTCAGGCACCGATGAGATGCTGGATTTCCACCAGTTCTTTTACATCGACTGTGAAGAAAGCGGTCTGGAAACCTATACCGGAATACTGGGAAGCGATCATTCTGAGATCGATGCCACCGAGCAGGCGCTTGTAGGAGGCCTGGGGGCAGAAAAAATCGAGATCAGCTATCCGCAGCTTTCCGGCATATTGACATTTTATCGCATGTTCAACGAAGCCCACGGTCTGCCTTTGCCAAAGGGATACAGGGAGTACAGCTTCCTGCTGGAGCCGGGCACTATTCTCAGTCCGGATGAACATACTGATGTCATGCGGCTCATCTGCGGCGAAATCACATCCGATTATCAGGCAGTCAATTACTTTTTGATGCGCTGCTTCGGGCAGGATCACAGAGCTGCCGCATTTCTTGCAGCCGGGGATTTCGATCTGGATATTTACGCCGGTTATAAGGGTGCCACTTTCTGCAAAAATACCATTGACAAAGATCACGTCTATGATGACGGCGCCACCGCGTATCTTTGCGAATCTCTCATCGAGCGGAAAGGGAACTACGAGATCATTATTTCCCGCGTCATAGTCAGAGATCTAAAGATCGTTGGTCTCAAACACTGCTCCGGCTTTGCAGTAAGCTCTGCAGAGGCCGCCATGATGCTGGCGAAGCCAGAATTCGTCACCGTATATGAAGTGCTCCTGTCTGAAGAGGACATGGAGAACAATATCGGTGAATTGACCATCAGCTTCAACACCATCATGTCAGAACAGGAGAATGGTCGTCTGTTTATGGCATTCAAGAAAAACAACGATCATGTCAACAGCCGGGTCTTTCGCCTCAGCAATGACGTCAAAGGCATCTACTATCTGACGGATTTCGGCCAGCTGATCATCGCCTCCTATACGCTCCACGAGATCCGGTACCTGGAAAATCAGCTGAAGGCAAGTCCTCTGGCACCGTTTCTCATCGCCACGGCAAAATACGAATTCAAGGAACCTGTCCTCTTCGAATTTATGCAAAGCGATTTCGAAGACTTTGACGATTTTCTCAACTTTATCCGTGATGAGTAAGAAATTTCCCACTTCTCCGCGATTTCGCATTGAAGTGGGTTTTCTTTTTCAGTATAATAAATTTTGAGTTGGTAATTATAACTACGATGTGATTTTAGGAGATTAACTATGCAGTACAGAACTTTTAAAAAAATCAATAAAAAAACTTCGCTGCTGGGCATGGGATGCATGCGACTGCCCGTAGACAGCAACGACACCGTGAAAGAAGAGGAAGCGATCCGCATCATCCGCGACGCTATCGACGGCGGTGTGAACTATGTGGATACTGCATTCATGTACCACAACGGACAGAGCGAAAAGATCCTGGGGAAGGCTCTGAAGGACGGATATCGCGAAAAAATCCTTCTCGCCGATAAAATGCCGATCTGGTTTGCAAAGGACGAAGACGGTATGCGTACTATCTTCGAAAAACAGATGACACGTCTGGACACCGACTGCATCGACATGTATCTGATCCACAACGTGGATCGCGGTGTATGGAAACGCGTGCAGAAACTGAACCTGATCCCTTACCTGGAGGAGCTGAAAGCTGCGGGCAGGATCCGTCATATAGGATTCTCGTTCCACGATTCCTACGACTTCTTCCTGGAAGTACTTGATGCTTACGACTGGGATTTCTGCCAGATCCAGCTCAACTTCATGGATAAAAATCATCAGGCCGGGGTCAAAGGGCTGAAGGCTGCCGCTGAAAGAGGTCTGGGGGTTGTCATCATGGAACCTCTGAAGGGCGGCCGTATCACTGATGCGGTCCCACCGACCGTGCAGAAGATCTGGGACGAAGCTCCGACCAGAAGAACCCCTGCAGAATGGGCCTTCAAATGGCTGGCAAACATGCCGGAAGTGACGGTGATGCTCAGCGGTATGAACGCCGAAACACAACTGCAGGAAAACATGAAAACGTTATCCGATGAACATGTTGCTGATCTGACACAGGAAGAAAAGGATATCATCGACCGAGTGTCCGACGAATACAACCGCCTGATCAAATACTCCTGCACCGGCTGCAACTACTGTATGCCGTGTCCGCAAAAGCTGGATATCCCGCGGATCCTGCGCTACTTTAACGACTGGAACGTATACGAGCAGAATCCATCGACGAAGCTGGAATACGAAACATGGATCCCAGCTGGAAGACACGCATCTGACTGTATCGGCTGTAAAGCCTGCGAAGAAAAATGTCCGCAGCATCTGCCGATCTCTCAGGCAATGAAAGAGGCTGCAGAGGCAATGGGCGTATAGCTGGTTAAAAAATGCACGTCGCAGAACACATATAAAAGAGCCGCTGGGCGGATCGATACACTGCCTGTATCATTTTCCGCCTGACGGCTCTTTTTCTATTCTTGTTTTTATATCCGGTCTACTAAGATCAGTTCCACACCCATGCCCTGGAATGTCGTTCTTACGCTAAGAACATCTGAACTGGTATACGTGTTTGTCGTCACCGTCGGAGCCCCTGTCAATCTGCCGATAAGCATATCCCGCTTGCCGGCGCCTCCTTCCGGATTCAGTGAATCCGTCAGCTTCTTGGCCAGGTTTTCCCGATCCATCCGATACCGGTAAATACGGTAGAGCCCCGAAAATCCATTGCATCGGATCAAAAATTCGATTTCATCATCGTAATGGCGCACCAGTCGCAGCAAATCGTTTTCTGTATGGATCTTTCTCAAAGATCTTCCGACATTTTCATCATAATTGTAGACCAGGATGCTGAGTCTGCTTATATCCTTCGTGTCTGTTCCTTCCGCCGTGATGACATAGTTTTCTCCAGCGGCCAGGACTGTTTCATCCAGATCCATCAGGAGATGGTACGGCTCTGCCAGGATATCGTTGACGCTCCGTTCCATAATAGTGAAAATTCCAGCCTCCTTCGGATCCTTTGCAGAAGTCTCCGCAGTCTTCGGCTGCCCATTATCGTCATCACCGACCGCGGTACCAATGTCTAGAATCACTGGTTTCATCACCAGCTTGTCCTCTGTCTCCGCAAATGCACCTCTCGTCAGCGCATGGATCGCCGTCTCGATCTCCATCGGAGTGCACCGCTTATATTTTGCACGGCTCTCCCGCGTCATGGATTTTCCCATGTATCTCTTCCGGTATTCCAGGGGATGCATGCCAAACCACTGCTCAAAGTGCTTTATATAATAGCGTACCGCCGAAAAGCCCATTTCCTCTGCGATAGCACCGATCTTCTTGCCGGACTCCAGCAGCAGCCGCTCTGATTCCTCCACTCTGATATAACTCAAGAGATCCTGGAAGCTGAGGCCGGTCGCTTCTTTGATGATATGAGACAGGTAGTAAATGCTCAACTTCTCATTTTCAGCGATCTCGCTCAAAGTCAGTTTCCGCTCATAATTTTCATACATATAATCCATGATGCGGTTGAGTCGACCTGCCAGGATCTTGCTGGTCTTGCCGCCTGTCTCATTCTGAAATTTGCCGTCTTCGTTCACAACATAGCAGAAATCCGAAATCAGACAGGATATGAGGTTGTGGGTGCTCTCGATGACCTTATGTTCATAGCCCTGCCCTTTTTGCAGGATCTCCATCATGATCTCCGCCATGATATTGCGGAGCACAGAAAGATTCTCCTCCTTATCTTCTTCCATATCCACCACGAAAAACTGATCCCGCAGATCCGGATAGTATCTTTCGAAATAGCTGAGATCCATCTGCAGCATCATGACCATATTGTCTTCGTCAGTGCGCTCCAGACTATGCATGTCGCGATCATTTAAAATAAACATGTCCCCCTGTTTGAGCGTATACGTGTAATAACCGCTCTTTAAAATGATGCTTCCGGACAAAACATATACGATCTCCATATCGTCGTGAAAGTGAAACGGATAGTCCACGATATTAGCCGTAATCACGCTGACCGGCAGCTCATCTTTATAAAAAATTTTTTCTCTCAACATTTTTTTCGCCTGCTCTTTCGTAAATATTATGTTAACTTTTGTTCTTTTTTCCTTCGACTTTTTTCAACAGCCAGACAACCCCTTGATTTTAGCCGTTTACGAAGTTATCCACAAAAAATCTGAGATTGTATACGATTTTATCCAAGGGTGCCTGTGGAAAACTATTTTTTGTAAATCCTTTATTTTTCAACGGTTTCTCTTGTCAAGACATAAATTCAAAACCATTTTATCCACAAGCTGTTCGTTTTATACGACGATCCGTGGATAAATTCACAAAACCGTGTATTATTGGGCTTTTGAGCGGCTTTTTTGCTGCAAATACGAACGTATGCTCTTATGTAAAATTTTTACGATTTGTTCTTGATAACCTCTTTTTTTTAAATTATGCAAATCCTCCGGATTGGAGAGAAATCCGCACTCTGCGATAATGACAGGACTGCTCGGGCAGCGCAGTAGAAAAACGTCGTTTTTCCCCATCTCCCCCCTGGCTTTCCGTGTATTTATATCTTTATTGAACCCATCCTGAAGTATCTTTGCAGCTGCTTTGCTTTCTGCGACTACTTCAGGATCCCCTTCAGAAGGATAGAATACCTGCGCTCCGCAAACCGAAGGATCCTGCTTAAAACTGTTGAGGTGTATGCTGACAGCAAGATCTGCCCCGGAAGCTTCAATGATTTGTTTCCGCCGCTTCATATCCTGCGTCTTTAGTGTCCGTATCGCGCCCTTTGCATTTTTTTCATAGAGCCCTTCATCGCCGTTTCTGGTGAGGACAGTTTTGATCCCATCAGCCTGCAGTCGTCGTTTCAATCCTTTTGAGATCGCAAGATTGATATCTTTTTCGCTGGTTCCATCGCGTGCCTGCGCTCCGCCGTCTATACCGCCATGTCCAGGATCGATGACGACAACAAACTCTTCCTGTTCCGCCAACATCTGTCCTGCAACATATGAAAGCTGTCCTGCCAGATCCTCCTGATAAAAAGCTGCTGCCAGCATACCGACCACCAGACTCAGTATCAGGAAATTGCTGATTTTACGTTTCATATCTTACCTCTTTTCTTTCATCCTACTAAGGATTTTACGAAACCTCTCGATACGATATGAACCGCAAATTAGTTATATAAAATATATTATAGAACAATTTATGACTTTTTAACAGTAATCATTTGACATTTTTCGCTCCAGTATATAAACTTTTATTGATTTCACAAGTTTTCATGACAAGGGAGTACCGAAACTATGATGACCACAAAATTATACCAAATCGACACATATCTCAAAGAATGGGATGCCCGCATCCTTGCTGCAAAACCTGCTCCGGAGGTTCCCGGGGATTCTGCAAAACAGCCTGCCGGGGGATCCGCTGAGGCCTCTCCACAGACCTGCTGTCTGATCCAGCTGGATCAGACAGCCTTTTTCCCGGAAGGGGGCGGGCAGGGTGCAGATCACGGTCAGCTCCGTCTGATCGGTTCGGATTCCGAAGCAGTCTTTTCTGTCATCGACGTGCAGGAGGACGGTGACCTGATCTGGCACACGGTATGCCTGCCGGATCCTGCAGACGGCAGCAGCGAGCCGACAGGCGAGCTTTGCACCATTCTGTCCGAAGGCTGCAAAGTCCACTGCATTCTTGACTGGGACAGGCGGTTCGAACATATGCAGCGTCACTGCGGGGAACATTTACTTTCAGGCGCCTTCTACCGGCTCTTTGGCGGAGCCAATCACGGTTTTCATATGGGGCAGGATTACATGACCATCGACATCGCACTGGAGGATCAGTCGCCTGTGACTCCGGAAATGGCTCATCAGGCAGAAATGCTGGCCAACCAGGCGATCTGGGATGATCTGCCGGTTTCCGTCTCCTATTTTGATACTCGCGAAAAAGCAGAACAGCTTCCTCTTCGCAAGACACTTGCTTTTGACGAGGCGATTTCCATCGTGACCATCGGGGAGCTTTCTGAAACCTCCGGTGCCGAACCTGCAGACTGCGTTGCATGCTGCGGCACACATCCATCCACAACAGGACAGGTGGGCCTGATCAAAATTTATAAAGTGGAAAAGTATAAAGATATGACTCGCATCTACTGCGATGCCGGACGCAAAGCACTGACAGATTATCAGCGGAAGCATGAGATCCTGACCGATCTGTCCAATCGCTATTCTGCTTCCGTTGAGGAATTTCCTGAGAAACTGCGCATCCAGGAGGAGAAAACGGCTGCGATCCGCAATGAGCTGCATCATCTGAAAAAAGCCTATATTGAGGCCGAAAAAGAAAAACTGGACGCTGTGCTGGGAGATATCGACCAATCCGGCTCTAAAACTCCCGTGATCCTGTATCCGCTGCTGCACCTGTCCATGGATGACGCCTTCACCATGGCCAAATCGTACATGGGTAACATTCGAGCCGGCAAGACCCATCCATTGCTCCTGCTCTATGTTCCGGCGCAGACTTCCTGCGTGCTGGTTTCCGACGGCACTGTTCACTGCGGTAAACTGGTCAAGGAATACGCTTCCTTTTATCAAGGCAAGGGCGGCGGAAACGATGTGTCCGCCCGAGCTATTTTTACCAGCGACGAGGATGCGAGGCTGTTTGCCGACCTGCTGGAGAAGCACCTGAAATAGTCTTGTTGAATTGCTCCCCGCCGGCAGGATTTTATGATTTTTCATGGAGAAATAACAAAAAAAGCATAGTTTTCCCGCCACAAGAGCAGTTCACCATCAGTAAAATACTAAAAGTATTGTTAATCGGCGGTTTTGCACCCCCCATATTATTCCAATATAAGAAAAAACAGGTGTGCAATTTCCCTCGCAAGGGCTCTGCACACCTGTTTTTTTCAATCACAACGAGTGTTATCTTCGCATGACTATGATTTAGTTAGCTGTAATGCGATCAAAAAGTAGAATTACATTTTTTCCCACTTGCAAAACGACCGAATCATCACTGGATATAGATCGTTACAGTCCGGGCGCCCCATTTTCTGCATTCCGCCACCGAATTCATATAAATATCTATCGTATTGCCCTTGATATTGCCACCGGTGTCTTCTGCGATCCGGGCACCGACGCCCTCGATATAAACCTTCGATCCAAGCGGGATCACCCTCGGATCCACTGCGATCTCACCAACACGAGCACGAGTGCCCATAGCTGTCCGACCGCCGCCCGTATAAGAATACGCCTTCACCACCAGTTTTCGGCTGTATGATTTCCCATTGAACGAGATCTTCGTTCCGTTAAGGATCACCTTGTCTACCGCAGCAGTCACAGTTTCGCGGGAAATCTCCTTCCGTTCCGACTCTACGCCATCGATATAAGTGATCTCATAGGTCACTTTATCTCTGCCCTTGCTTCCTTCCGTTTCGACCTTGCTCTTGCCTTCCTCCATGGAAGGATCGTCCTTCTCAATGGTATTGAAATCCACATCCTCTTCCACTGTCTCCTGCGAAGTGGTCACGCGCTGGATCACCACTTCCAAACCATCACCGATCTCCGTATCCAGCCCCGGCGTTACGATATCTGCATCGCCCACCTTGATTTTACAATCTTTCAACGCATCTCCAACCGTCCGGCAAAGAGTCTTGTAATTCTTCGTCTTCCCGTCCGCTGTCACCTTGAAATCCGTTGCATGCTTCAGCTTGAAACTGATCCCGTCATAAATAAAGGTAGAAACCGGCCTCGAGATGTAATCATCCTCACAGTACTTGATATGCTGCTCATCCAAAAATTCATCGATAGTAAACGCCTTCGATTCGACCTTGTAGTTCTGACCGTTGATGGTCGCATTCACCTCCCGCGGCACCAGCGAAGTATAAGCAAAAGTCACAAACAACAGCAGCGCGAACGCCGCTGCCAGCCCATACGCCCAGCCAAATTTCTTAAAGGAATGTTTCTCTTTTTTCCTGCAAAGCTGCTCCGCCTCTGTCTCTGCCGCCGCAGGGATTTCCCCATCCTGTGCTTCTGTTTTCGGCGGCTCGGCAGGCTCCGCAGTCGAATGTTCCAGCGTTTTCTCTGCGACAGGCGCATCAGACGTTTTTGCTGCCTTCGCTGCGGCCATCGGCGCTGCAGCCGTCGCTTCCTGCTGTGTTGCAGGTTCTGCCTGCTGCGCCTGCTGTTGCTTCTGTGCCCGCATATCCGGCTGCGACGGTGCCTGGATGGATGCCGCAGACTCCGGCTCCACCGGGGTTTCTGCAGAAACGGCTTCGGTTTCCAGCTCGGATAAAATACCTTCCGTCAATTCTTCTGCCAGCTCCTCCGCTTCCGGGATCTCTTCTTCTGAATCAGTATCCGGCATTTCAGATTCGTAAGCTTCAACTCCAGGATCTGGATCAGTATCCGGCATTTCTGCCGACTCGCTTTCCACGGAAGCTGATTTTTCTTCCGCTTCCATGGCATCTGTCAGCCAGTGTTCTGAATGCAGATCTGCTTTTTCTGTATCATTTTTTAAGACATCTTTAATATTGATCTTCATGCTAAAAATCTCCAAAACGTGTATTTTTCAATGAAACTACGTTTTTTATTGTAACAGAAACCGCCGATTTGTCAAATTTCACAGCAAAACTCCACACTATTTTCATAAAAAAACTGCACCGGGTCCGGTGCAGTTATCCTATCCTTTTATTCTTCCAGTTCCGACAGCCGATACATCGCCTCCGCATAGATCTTTGCAAGGCGGATCATGTTGTCCACAGAGATCCGTTCATCTTTCTGGTGGCCCAGCTCGATCTCGTCCGGGAAACGCGCTCCAAAAGCAACCGTATTCGGGATCGCTCTGGCATAGGTGCCGCCTCCGATCACCAGGGGCTTGCTTTCTGTATCACCCGTATGCGCCTCATAAATATCCATCAGAGTTTTGATCAGTGGATCATCTGCCGGGATGTAGATCGGCTCCTGATGCTTGCCTTTCACTATGCCTATATCATAACGATCCAGCACGCTCATCAGCCCGGCATAAACCTTTTCATCATCCATGGTCACCGGATAGCGTATATTGATCGTCAGCCGCGCAGCTTCCTTGTCAAATTCCGCCATGCCAACATTGAACACCAGCTTGCCGGATGGTTCGTCAGAAAAACCGCAGCCTATGCTTTCTCCATGAAGCTCATAGCCAATATGCGAATTATAGAACTCGATGAAATCGTTGATATCCTCGCTTGCAAAATTCAAACGCCCCAGAAACTCCAGCAGCACCGTGATGGCATTGACGCCCTTTTCCGGCTTTGCACCATGCGCAGAAACACCCTGCACCGTGATTTCCAGGCTCTTGCCGATTCCTTTGCAGCGAATCTGGCAGTTCAGCCCGGAAGCATTTTTTTCTTCACGAAAAGCCTGAACCATCTCCTTGATTTTATCGTATCCGCCGCCCGCACTGTCCCGCACGACAGCCCGGCTGTGATCCGCTACCGAGTTGGCAGCTGTACCGCCGCGAAGGGAACTGAGTTCCAGACCTTTGCCGGAAAACGGCTTGAGCTTGCGTACCAGTTCGAATACGATGATGCCCTTTTCTCCGTGGATCGCCGGGAAATCACCATCTGGTGTGAACCCCAGATCAGGCAGCTCTGCCACATGCTCCAGATAATGATCCATGCCGCGCCAGTTCGTTTCCTCATCCAGTCCAAGGATCAGGCGGATCGTCTTTTTCGGTTCATAGCCGCAGGCTTTCAAAGCTTTCATCCCATAAAACGAAGCTATCACAGGACCTTTATCATCAGTCGTTCCACGACCACAGATCCAGCCGTCCTTTACCTCTCCGCCATAAGGATCGAAGCTCCATCCGTCGCCCTCCGGGACTACATCCAGATGTCCTACCACGCCCACGATCCCTTCTCCTTTTCCTGTAAAGTCAATGTGTCCGCCGTAGTTATCCGCATTGTACACTGCAAAGCCCTCTTCGCGGGCCATGTCCAGCATGGCGTCATAGGCTTTCTGGACGTTCTCGCCAAAAGGGTACTCCCCTGGAGTTTCAACGGCTACACTGGGGATCTGCAGTAAATGAGACAAGGAAGATATCATATCTTCCTTGTTTGTCTCGATCGTTTCATTCACCTGTTTTAAAAATTCCAGATCACTCATCTTACATTACCGCTTCTACGCCTGCAACTTCCGGATAGCTTTCCTTTAAGATCTTTTCTACTACACCTTTGATCGTCATCTGAGCTCCCGGGCATCCTGCGCAGTGTCCCTGCAGTCTTACCTTCACGATATTGTCATCCGTATACTCTACGAATTCGATGTCTCCACCGTCTCTCTGCAGAAATGGTCTGATCTGATCCAATGCGTCTTTGATTTTATCTTCCATATTACTATTCTCCTTTATGATTTTATTCTTTGCAATATCTTATGATTTAAACACGATCAATATGGTTCGACCGTATATGTGGAAACTATTTTTTTACCTTCCCAGGTGCTGATCTGTGCCGATCGCAGCGGATCACCTTCTGTATTGAAAGTGATATTGCCGGAAGCACCCTGGAATTCTTTTGCACTTGCCAGTACTTTCCGGATATCGTTCCCGCTCGGGTCATTACCGGCGTCATTGACTGCGTTGATCGCGATGAGATAAGCATCGTATCCAAGTGCCACCGAATCTTCCGGTTCTTTGTCTTTGCCGTATTTCTCATGATATGCCTCCAGGAACTTCTCGGATTCCTGGTTGATCGTATCATCTGCTGTAAAGAAGTTTACAAATGCGAGGTGCTCCTTGCTGACGCTGTTGCTGAGCTCAGAGCGGAATTCCTTGCTTGACCAGTCCGTCGGGCCCAGAAACATGACATCCATTCCCAGATCGGCCGCCTGATTGATGATGTTTGCCGAATCCGCACTATCTCCCGGCAGCAGGACACTCTTGACTCCCGACTCCTGGATCGCTTTCAACGGCTTTGTAAAATCTTTCTGTCCCGGCTTATATGTTTCATACGCTGTGATAGCATCTTCATTTTCTGTTTCTGCTTCGATCCGGTCAACGAAAGTCGTCGCCATGGCCATCGCAACATCATCGTTGTTTGGTATCAAAACACCGGCTGTCGTTTCCTGCTTCTGTTCCAGCACATACTTGGCAAGCAGATCTCCCTGGTTGGAATCTACATAGCACACGCGGAAATAATAAGGATAATTCTTAGTGACCAACGGGTTATCATTAGTGATCGCGATAGCCGGGATCTTAGCATCGTTGACCGGTTTTCCCGCGATCATGGAGTACACGCTCCCGTAGCTTCCCAGTATGATATCCGGCTTCTTGGAGATCAGGTTATTGATCGCCGTCTCGGCCGCATCGATATCCGACGAATTATCGCTGTAGACCAGTTCCACGATCTTACCGCCTATATTAGGGTATACTTCATGTGCCAGTTCGATCCCTTTGATCTCAGCCTTGGCAGCATCGCTGTCCGCACCCGACATAGGTTCATAGATCCCGATCTGTATGGTAACGTCACTACTCTTTTTCTGCTGTAAAAAAGCCTCTTTAAAATTATTAAACGTCGTACAGCCTGTCAGCATGGTCACCGTAAGCACAGCGGTCACTGCGACTGCAGCAATTTTACGTATCTTCACAAAATCACCTTTCTATTTATCTCATCTTATTCCCAACTCATGCCCCTTGCAAACATACTCCATTATACCTTGTTTTACGCAAAAGGTAAAGTATCTGCGGGTTCATTCTCTTTTTTTCATCTTTTAAAAATTTTTTACAAAAAAGCCTTGACTATTCTTTACCAAAATGGTACATTATAGTCACAAGGTAAACACACAACAAATACATGAGATAAAAAAAATATTTTAGGAGGTAAGAATTATGAAATGGACTTGTTCAGTATGCGGAT
>OKRW01001084.1_pt1 | contig 24694 bp, 27 predicted proteins | sample 1601151 | NCBI WGS metagenome assembly OKRW01 (sample SAMEA3541471, study PRJEB24748) | human gut metagenome | biome: human gut; feature: human-associated habitat; material: faeces | place: China | collected 2012 | reverse complement strand
CGAACATACTCCGTCTGCCCCCCATCAATCCGACATCCCAAGGCCCATCCCCCATTAGGATCAGCACAATTATTCACATATCCATGCCGGCAAAAAAAACATTCTCCACAAAAGGTTTCGACATTGACTGTCACTCTATCACCGGGTCTGACGGAAATGACGCCGGAGCCTACTTCCTCCACAATGCCCACCATCTCGTGGCCGACCGTGATGCCGGGTACGGCGCGGGGCACGCTGCCGTGCTTGATGTGCAGGTCACTGGTGCAGATCGAACCGAGCGTCACGCGCACAACAGCGTCGCGCGGGTCAGTCACGACCGGCTTCGGCTTTTCCGTCACGGCAAAGCGGCCGCGCTCGAGATAGGTCAGTGCTTTCATAGGTCTCCTCCTGAAGCATACATTCCGACGCCCGTTGCTCCGGCATCGGTTATTTTAATGGTCAAACGCTGCGGAGCTCATCGGATCTCCCACACAAAAACTGCGCTGTCGCTCACGTCGATATCGTCCGGTTCGATCGCCATGTCCGCCGACGCCCTTGATGGTGATCGTACGATTCATATGTACCTCCCAGATGCATTCAGTCATAGCCGTCGCCGCGGTTTCCGCCGAATTCGCAGCCGTAGACATGGCCGTGACCATAGTACCAGCGGCCGTAGCGATAGCCGAAGTGCGGCGGACAGTGTGCACAGTCGCCGGTGCAGCGCCCGCCGTGCCCACCGTCGCCCGATGCGCCGAGCAAGGCGGCGCCAAGCAGCGTCCAGAAGCCGAGCTTCGGCTCACGTCTGCGTTTCGGCGGCGGAAACTCCGCTTGCTCAGGCTCGTCGTCTTCCTCTTCTTCCTCTTCCTCGTCGTCATCAAACAGCTTCACGCGGCACCTGCGCGCGGTCTGCTCCAGCACCGCATCGTCGACAGCGCCCCAGAGATTCTCAAGCTGCTCGCACGTGAAGGCGCAGGTCGAATTTTCCAAAAGCGCATTCATCACCGCCGCATTGCAGCAATTCACCAGCTCGCAGATCTCCTCCGCCGTGAACTGCACGCCGGCTGCAAGCGCCCTGCGGATCAGGCGGGAGGCCGCAGTCTCATCCATCAGCCCCTGCGCGACCTCCGCCACCTCATCTGAGGGGCCGTAGGATGTCAGTGCGCTGAGGCGGCTGATCTGCGTGGACGTTGCCCACTCGTCGAATTTTCTGTAGTACTCGTCCCATTCCATCCACCGCACCTCCATCGCGCACCGCAGCACGGTGCATTTCCAGAAGCATTGTAGCACAGATCCGCAAAAGCCTCAATCGCCCGTGCAAAATTTGGAAAGAAAAACCCGGCGCATTTTTGCGCCGGGCAGTCGGATAAAGAAAAAAGCCCACCGCAATTTCTTACGGTGGACCTTTGGTGGACGATACAGGACTTGAACCTGTGACCCTCCGCACGTCAAGCGGATGCTCATACCAGCTGAGCTAATCGTCCGAATTTTTCAAGGCAAGGGGTATTATACAAAAGATAATACCCCTTGTCAACTGTTTTTTGCGTTATTTTTCGGAAAAATCTGCGTCGATCAGCCCGGCTTGGCCGAGGGCTTGGCGTAGATGATGCTGTCCCACTCGAGATTGTCCTGCTCGTAGGTTTCGGGATCGTACAGGTTCTGCGTGAGATATGCCGCCTGATACGCCGGGACGTAGATCGTCACATAGTCCTGCAGACCGCCGCACTCGGCGATGATCACCGCGTGGACGGTGATGTTCGGCGAGGCGCCGACAACGGTCACGATGCCGCGGTCGTCCACGGTGAGGATCTTCTCGTTGCTGCTGCTCCACGTCACGGGCAGATCGTCCGAGCTCGGGAAGACGTTCAGATCGAGATCGATCGTGATCTCACCGGCGTTCGTCAGCGTGAGAGAGTGATTCTTGACGCTGTTATTGAGGAATGCGATCGCCATTTGTTCAATGACCGGGGTGGGGCTGGCTTCGGGCGTCGGGATGGGCGAGGGGCTGGGTGTCGGCAGGTCGGCCGCGCTGTAGACGATCTGGCTGCCGGGGTTATTCGTCACGGACGGGCGGTTGCCGGAGCTGGGGCCGGAGTCCTTCCCTCCGCCCGCGATGAGCACGACGACGGCGAGGATCACGGCGACGAGAAGAATGCCGCCGAAGATGAGCTGCCAGCGGATATCGGCGCCGGCGCGGCGGGAAGCGGCGGTGTTCGGCGTGGCGGATGCGGTCGTATGCGGTACGCGGTTCGGCTGATTCTGCCGGGGCGTGCCGCAGTTCGGGCAGCGGTTGCGCAGTCCGGAGTATTTCTGGCCGCAGCGGCGGCAGGTGGTTTCCGGAATGAAGCCCATTAGGATGACCTCCTTTGTATAATAAAACTGCATACTTTCGGAATTTATACTATTCCATAATAGTGTGTGTATTTTACTATACGAATCCGCCTCTGTCAAGTTTTCCCACTGTTTTGAGGGGTTTCAGAGTGCGAGCGTGCCGCTCTCGTCCTCAAGAAGGATCAAAATCTTCTCCTGCGCGCCGGTCATCGCGTTCACATAGAGAAGATAATGCCGCCCGTCCTCCGTTTCGCAGATGAGCTCGCGGCAGTAGATCTCCTCCGCGCCGGACGTCGGGATGACGGCGAGCTTTTCGCTTTGTACCGTCAGTCCCTCCCCTGCCATGGCGCGGGCGTCCTCCTCCGACACCGCCGGTTCGGGCAGATCCCGCTCGGCGTGGGAGGTGAGATAGGCCTCGGCGTCAAAGCGCAGCATCTCGCCGGTATCCATGGCGACGGCGAGCTTTACCATGTCCGGATAGCACATCACGCCGTTCTGCTCGGCGCAGTACGTCACGGTGAGCACGTGGTCCTTGAGAATATGATAGCTCTCCTTCATGCCGCGGCAGCCGTGCGCGGCGAGGAATTCCGCGCCCTTTTCAAGCGCGGCGTCCACAGTGATGGCCGAGCGCACCGGTGCGCGCTGCGAGAGGGCGCGCACGACGTATCCGCCCTTCCGGCTGACGCTCACGGTGTAGTCCCCGCCGGTGAAGCGGTATACGGGAATTTTTCCCTCGCTCTCTCCGGCGGCGGAGACGAGATTGCTCCGCATGCCGAGAAACCCCGCCGCGACGAGCGCTGCGGCGTCCTGCGTCACCTCGCGCGCGTCCTTTATCATGTGCGGCTCGCGCTCGGCAACGGAGGCGGAAAACGGCCCGTCGTACACGAGCGTCGGCATTTCCGGAAACTCCTGCTCCATGCCGAGAAAGCTGTCGCCAAGGGTGGGGAGCGCGTCGTCCATCGCGGCGGCGGCGCGGGTGCTCACGAGACCTCCGGCGACATCGGAGCGGAGCTGTGCCAGATTGCCGGAGAGAAGCGCGGCCGTGTCGCCGAGCGCGCGCAGATTTTCGCGCGCTTCCTCGCTCACATCGTCGCCGCCGCTGCTCTCGCGCAGGAGCCAGAGCGCGTAGTCGCCGGTCCTGGCGAAAAAGGACGCCGTATTCTCCAGCTCCATGAGCGGGACGGAGAGCGATGAGAGTGCCGCGCTCGCCGTCTGCGCGCGGGAATAGACCTCCGCGCAGAGCGAGGCGGTGATGGCCGGGCTCACGGCGTACTGTGATTTTTCGAGCGCCGCGGAAAGGCCGTCTGCCGCGGCGCACAGCTCGGAAAAGGCGTATTCCCCGCGGTGGCGCTCCTCCCGCTCGGCGGTCACGGCGCGGCGGTAGAAAATGACGCTCGCCGCGCCGAGCGCGACGGTCGCGGCGGCGAGGAAGGAGATAATTCGTATGGTCGTTCGTTTCTTCATAATAATACAGCACCTCTTTTCGCTTAGTATGGCGAAAAGAGGCGCTGTTTTGCCGAATTTCTTCGACCTTATTTTGTCATTTTTCCAGCTTTTCGATGCCCTTGTCGATGCGCGCGAGCGTTTCGGTCCGGCCGAGGATATGGCAGATCTCCACGGCGCCGCCGGGCGTCACGGCCTCGCCGGAAACGGCGATGCGCACCGGCCACATGACGAGAGCGTTTTTGCAGCCGAATTCCGCCGCCGCGCCGATCAGACAGTCGTGCACGGCCTCCTCCGTCCAGTCGGTGATGGCCGCGAGACGCGGGCGCATTTTCCTGAGCATGTCGAGCGCGACGGTCTCGTCGCACTTGGACTTCTTGTGGACGTAGAGCGCGGTGTCGTACTCGGGCAGCGTATCGAAGAAGCCGAGCTTTTCGGGAATGTCCGAGAGCTTTTCGGTGCGCTGCTGCAAAATGGCGGCGATGAGGGCGCTATCGCAGCTTTCGGTCTTGACGGCCTTGCGGATCCACGGCTCAGCGGCGCGTGCAAACGCCTCGGGGGACATGGCCTTGATGTACTCGCTGTTGAAGTACGTGAGCTTTTCGATATCGAAAATGGCCGGGGACTTCGAGATGCGGGACATATCGAACGCCTCCGCGAGCTCGTTGATCGAAAAGATCTCCCGCTCGCCGCCGGGCGCCCAGCCGAGGAGCGCGACGTAGTTCACGATCGCCTCCGTGAGGAAGCCCTGCGCGACAAGATCCTCGTACGAGGGGTCGCCGTGGCGCTTGGACATTTTGTTGTGCGCGTCGCGCATGACGGGCGAGCAGTGGACATAGCTCGGCACGTCCCAGCCGAGGCCCTCGTACAGAAGGTTGTACTTCGGCGCGCTGGAGAGATACTCGCTGCCGCGCACGACGTGGGTGATGCCCATGAGATGATCGTCAATGACGTTTGCAAAGTTGTAGGTCGGGAGCCCGTCGCGCTTGATGAGCACCTGATCGTCGAGATCGGCGTTCGGCGCGGTGATGTCGCCGAAGATCTCGTCGTGGAACGTCGTTTCGCCCTCGTGGGGGATCTTCTGGCGGATGACCCACGGCATACCGGCGTCAAGACGGCGCTGCACCTCTTCCGCGGAAAGATCGCGGCAGGGGTCGTCCTTGCGGGTGAAGTCGCCGGAATCCTCCTCGGATTCGGTCTTGTCGCAGAAGCAGTAATAGGCGTGGCCGCGCTCCACGAGGCGCTTGGCGTAGGGAAGATAGGTGTCGCGCCGCTCGGTCTGCACATACGGGCCGACCGGACCGCCGACGTCGGGGCCTTCGTCGTGGTCAAGACCGCAGTCGCGCAGCGTTTTATAAATGACCTCGACCGCGCCCTCTACCTGGCGGGACTGGTCGGTGTCCTCAATGCGGAGCAGGAACTTGCCGTGCGCGTGGCGGGCGATGCACCAGGTGTAGAGCGCCGTGCGCAGATTGCCCACGTGCATATACCCCGTGGGGCTCGGCGCGAAGCGGGTGCGTACCTCGCCGCGCGGGATGCGCTCTTCCATTTTCTCAAACCATGTATTGTCCATACGGATAAACCTCCCAAAGGTCTTTTGTCATTTTCCCATCTTATTGGATAGGCTCTGTATTGTCAAGCCAAAACCGGCGTGTTATAATGCCATAATTAAAAAGTACGGAAACCATAGTTCCGCATCTTTAAAATGCTTATGAAAGGAAAGAATCATCATGGAAGAAGCTGCCCGCAAAAAAATCATATTTTCCGGCATCCAGCCCTCCGGCGATCTTACGCTCGGCTCGTATATGGGGGCGATCAAAAACTGGGTGGCGCTCTCCGATGAATATGAATGCTACTACTGCATCGTAGACATGCACGCCATCACCGTCCGGCAGGTGCCGGCCGATCTGCGCCGCCGCGCGCTTTCGCAGCTCGCGCAGTACATCGCCTGCGGTCTTGACCCGAAGAAGAACACTCTGTTCATCCAGAGCCACGTCCCCGCGCACGCGCAGCTCGGCTGGGTGCTTGACTGCTACACCATGTTCGGCGAGCTCTCCCGCATGACGCAGTTCAAGGATAAGTCTTCCAAAAATGCGGATAATATCAACGCCGGTCTCTTCACCTACCCCGCGCTCATGGCCGCGGACATCCTGCTCTACCAGACCGACCTTGTCCCCGTCGGCGGCGACCAGAAGCAGCATGTGGAGATCTGCCGCGATATCGCCATGCGCTTCAATAACATTTACGGCGACGTGTTCACTATCCCCGAGCCCTACATCCCGCCCACGGGCGCGCGTATCATGAGTCTCACGAGCCCGGAAAACAAAATGTCCAAGTCGGACAAGGACCCCGGCGGGTGCATCTATATCATGCAGTCCCCGGACGACATTATGCGCTGCTTCAAGCGCGCCGTGACGGACTCCGAGACCGGCCACTGCGTGTATGCCTGCCCCGAAAAGCTGGGCGTAACGAACCTTATGCAGATCTACAGCGTCTGTACAGGTAAGACGATGGACGAGATCGAGGCCGAATTTGACGGCATGGGCTACGGCGCGTTCAAGCCCGCCGTGGGCGAGGCCGTGGTGGAAACGCTGCGCCCCATCCGCGAGGAGGCCGAACGGCTCATGAAGGACAAGGCGTATCTCGAAGATATCCTGCGCGACGGCGCGGAGCGGGCGGCCTGTGCCGCCAACCGCACGCTGCGCAAGGTCTATAAGAAGATCGGCTTCGTCCAAATCTAAGAAAATCAAACAAACCCCACTCCGTTGAGGGGTTTGTTTGAGGGGATAGCGGCTCGCCGCAGCGCACTCGCTCCGCTCGCACGTTTGCGAGCCGAGAGGTATTTTCTCCGACGCACATGTCGCCGGAGAAAATGATTTCAATTCTTTGCGCCTTCGGGCGCAAACTCTGCGAGGCTTTTGAACAGGCCGGCAGAGGTCGTTCCTAAATTTTTTACTGATGAAAGGCGGAAGGGAATGCTTCCTGCTCTGGCTCTGCGGCTGCGGGTGCGTGTGCTGCTCGCGCTGCTCGCCGCGGCGGCGGTGTGTCTGCTTGCCACGCCCGCCGTGCGAAAATTTGCCTGCAAGATCGGCGCGATGGACCTGCCGGGCGAGTCCCGGCGCGTCCACGACCACCCGATCCCCCGGCTCGGCGGGCTGGCGCTGTTTGCCGGCTTTCTCGCCGGAGTGCTGCCGTTCACGGGCATCGACGAGCCGGTGCAGGGTATATTGCTCGGCAGCGTCATCGTTGTCGTGACCGGCGCGGTGGACGATCTCGTTTCGCTCCGCCCCTGGGTCAAGCTCGTTTTGCAGATCGCTGCGGCGGTCGTCGCCATCCGGCACGGCGTTGTGATCCGCATTCTCACGAATCCCGGCGACGCCTCCGCCGAGGCGATCGCGCTCGGCGCGCTGAGCGTGCCGGTGACGCTTCTCTGGATCGTCGGCATGACGAACGCCTTAAATCTCATTGACGGGCTCGACGGGCTCGCCGCGGGCGTGTGCGGCATCGGGTGCGCCTCGATGCTCGCCGTGTCGCTCTTTCTCCCGCAGGCGACGGAGATCTCCGTGCTCGTCGCCGCGCTCGGCGGCGCGTGTCTCGGGTTTCTCCCGTTCAACATCAATCCCGCCAAGATCTTTATGGGCGACTCCGGCTCGCTGCTTTTGGGCTACGTTCTCTCCACGGCGTCGGTGCTCGGCCTTTTTAAAATGTACACGCTTGTCGCGTTCGCGGTGCCGGTGCTCACGCTCGCGCTGCCGCTTACGGACACCGTGTTCGCCGTTGTCCGGCGCGTGAGCCGCGGCGAAAGCCCGTTCCACGCCGACCGCGGCCACATCCACCACCGGCTGCTCGCGCTGGGACTCACGCAGAAGCAGGCGGTCGCCGTGCTCTATGCCGCCAGCGGCATTCTCGGCGCGGCGGCGGTGCTGCTCGCGGCGAACGCCGCAAAGCGCTTCTGGCTGCTGCTCGGTGCGGTGGCGCTTGCGCTCGGCATATGGCTGTATGTTTTCGCGGGCCATCATTTCCCGTCCGCCCCTTCGGCGAAGGCGCCGGAGAAGGGCAAAAAAGAGGACGGCAGCACGAAACCGTGAGCCGTCCCTATAGATCAAAATAGTACGCGCCAAGCGCGATGAGCAATTCCCAATCGCCGCTCTCCCGGTAGAGCAGCCACAAGATCGCCAGCACCAGAAGGTCCTCGGTCTCCAGCCGCTTTGGGTCGAGCCGCTCGAAGATGCCGTCCAGCCCGCTGCGAAGAGACAGCAGCGGCGAGGGCGGCGTTTTTTCGTTCTCCGGCGGCGGTGGGGGACGCTCCGGCGCGCTCTCGCGCGGCAGCGGTGAGCCGCTCTGCGCCTTTTCCGGCGGCAAAGGCTCTTCCACGCGCGTGCGCTCGCCGGTGCTGCCGTTATAGCGGTTATAGGCCATCGCCGCGCCCCCATTCCGAAAAGGCCGCCCCCGCGATGCGCGCCGCGCCCGCAATGCGCAGCGCCCGGGAGAGACGGCGCGCCCTTTCCGCGCTCAGATACGGTGCGAGCGCGTCGGCCAATTGTTTTTTCCCGTTTCCGCTCTGTCCCGACGTGAGGCGGGACAAAAGCCCCGGCAGGCTCCCCGCGAGACTGCCGAGCAGCCCGCCGCCCGCCGCTTCCGGCGCAGAAGGCGCCGCGGCGCTCTCTGAGGGAAGCTCTCCCATGAGCTTCTGCGCCATGGCCGCGATGCGGCTCATCTCCTCGGGATTGGAGAGCACGGCGTTGAGCCGCTCTTCCAGCTCGCTCATTTTCCGTTTTCGAAGCGCGAGAGCTTTTCGGCCAGGGCTTTGCCCTCGTTCGTCGAGAGGATCTGTGTGAGAAGCGCCTTGAGCTGCGCGGCGTCGCCGCTGCGCACCGCCCGCTCCGCCGCGGCGGGATCGATCGCCGCGCCGAGCTTTTTCGCCTCGGGCGAGTTGGCCATGTCGCGGATCGCGCCGCCCTGCCGCCCGGAGAGCAGCTCCGCGCCCAGCTTTTCCATATCCATCATCCGTTCCACCCCCTGTAAGGAGTATATGCAGCGGGGAGAAAGAGAGTGCTTTATGCGTATTGCCGTTTTTTCCGACTCCCACGGCGTGAAGGAGCCGATGCTCGCCGCCATTGAGGAGCAAAAGCCCGATATGGCGCTCCATCTCGGCGACTATGTGCGCGACGCGGAGGCGATCGCGGCGTATTTCCCGTCGCTCGACCTGCGGTATGTGTGCGGCAACTGCGACGCCTATTCCCGCAGCGACGCGGAGGAGAACCTTCTCTTCAACGCCGACGGCGTGCGCATTTTTATGACCCACGGCCATCGGCACAACGTAAAACTCGGGTACGAGAGCCTAGCGAACGCCGCGCACTTTTCGGGCGCGCAGCTCGCGCTCTTCGGCCACACGCACGAGGCGGACTTTCTCCGCATGGGCGATGTAACGCTTTTTAACCCCGGCTCGGCGGGCATGGGCCGACAGACCTACGGCATGATCACCGTGAAAGGAACGGAGTTCAAATGCGAGATTCTCTCCCTGTAAACGCCGGCCGCCGGTACTTCGCCGCGGCGGACGTTCTCCGCATTCTTTGCATCTTCACCGTGGCGTGGTTCCACATCTGGCAGCAGTCGTGGCTCGATCCGTCGTTCCGGATCGCCGGACACTATTTCGATCTTCAGCGCATCGTGCGGCGCGGGTACATGCTCGTGGATCTCACACTGATGCTCACCGGCTTTCTGCTCTACCGTCCGCTCGTCCGCGCGGGCGGACGGATCGCGGACGTGAAGGGGTTTTATTACCGGCGGCTCTGCCGGATATTGCCGTGCTATCTGCTCGCGGTGCTCGTTGCGGCGGCGTTTGTGCTCGCGCGCGGCCGCGCCGTCGGGAGCGCTCCGCTCTGGCGCGATCTTCTCACGCATCTCACGTTCACGCACACGTTCTCGATGGACACGTATTACTGGACGAGCCTCAACGCCGCGCTCTGGACCGTTGCGGTGGAGATGCAGTTTTATCTCCTCTTCCCGCTGCTCGCCCGCGCGTTCGGAAAGCATCCGGCGCTCACATTCTCGCTTATGACGCTCGCGGCGCTCGCAAGCCGCGCTCTCGTTGCGCTGCGCGCGCACGAGCTGTCGCTCTGGCTGAATCAGCTTCCCTGTATGCTCGATCTCTATGCCCTCGGCATGCTCGCGGCGCACCTTCTTGAAAAGCGCGCGGACGCGCCGCGCCGGTGGGTGTTCTTCCCGCTCGCGCTTCTCGCGCTCTTCGGCGCGTTCGCCGTCCTCTGGCGGCAGACCGCGGCGGGGGACGCGGAGATCAAAATGGCGCAGCTTCTCTGGCGGCTGCCGCTCGGCGTGTGCGGCGCGGCGTTTCTCTATTTTTCCGGCCGCGCGCCGGAGCGTCTGGACCGTGTTTTCGGAAACCGCGCCGTCCGGTTTTTGAGCGCCATATCCTATAACTTTTATATCTGGCACCAGTTTCTCGCCGTGAAGCTCAAGGAGTTTCACATCCCGGCGTATGTTTCCGGGTTCCCGCAGATGAGTGAGGGGCGCGCCTGGCAGACGAAATACACGCTGCTCTGCTTTGCCGCCGCGTTCCTGCTCTCCGCGGCGCTCACGTATCTTGTGGAAAAGCCCGCCGGACGCGCGCTGCTGCACCTTCGGGCGCGGAAGGAGAAGGTATGAGCTTTCGTTATCTGGACATGGAGCATTATGAGCGCATCGAGCATTTCCGGTACTTTCTCTCGATGCCGTACCCCTATGCCGGCGTGACGGTCGATGCTGATGTAACGGATATCGTATCCTTCTGCAGAGTGTATTTTGTAAAGAAAAGAAAGGTTTTACCCCTTCACAAAATACACATGACTGCAGCTCATTTGTGGCAAAGTGAAAAGCGGTTATGGGAAAGGAGTAAAAATTCCGTAAGTAACCGCAACCGAAGCTACGAAAGGAGCCTGTATGAAACCTTTATACGAAGAATTGGGCGGCGCATACCGGCAAGTCGGAGATTATTTCATCCCGGACATTGAACTGCCCGAAAGAAACTATGAAATCGGTAAGTATGGCCGTATGCGCCGTCGTTATCTGAAAGAACCCCGTCCTGTGCTTTACAGCACCATGATTCTGGATGGCACTCTGTATGACCATCTGGAAGAAATTGGCCGAACCTGCAAAGAGCGCATGGAAATTATGGTAGCTGCCATGAAAAAGCAGGAAGGCATCACGGAAGAACCGAAAGCAAGAGATCAGCTTGCATGGGTGGGTGCTATGAACAACATCCGCAATGCAGCAGAAGAAATCATCCTCCGGGAACTTGTTTATGAGGAGGATGGCGCATGAGCATCTTGGAAGAATTGTGGTATGGCAATATCGAACCTGCTGAATATGATATTTCACCCGACAAAAATTATAAGGATATGCTTCAGCTAATCAGCCGGAACAAGGATAAGCTGCTTGCGACCATGACGGATGGGCAGAAGGAGTTGTTCACCAAATACGCAGATTGTGTCAGAGAATATCAAGTCATGGCAGAGTGCCTGCTATTCCAGAACAACTTCCGGCTGTGTGCCAGGATCATGCTGGAAGGTATGGCAGAATAATCGATCTAAGATGGCCGTCCCCGGTTTGGGGACGGCCTTTCTGCGTTTATGGGGTTATTCCTGTTCTTTGCTCTTCTTTCTGCTCTTGTACACATTGTATTGGTTCTTGCACCTGGGACTACAGAACAGATTGCTTTGTCTGCTTGCGGCAAAGGCCTTCTGACAAAGCTGGTAAAGCAGATAAAGGAGAAACCCAATCAGCGGAGCCTCCTGCTAGACGAGCGCAAAGCTGTTCCTATGTGGAATATTGCCAAGCGGCAGGAGTTGGCAAAGCAGATTGCAACGCTTTCTGAGGACATTGAGGAACTGCGCTCTGAAAAGGCAATGCTCCTGCGTTCCCTGGACTGCGCCGACGATGCAGCCATGGGCGATGTGAAGAAAAATATTGCCTCCATGGAAGCGGCTCTGAAAAAGCCGGACGAGCAGGAAAGAAAATATGCCGCTGAACTGGAATCTGCTTTGCAGCAGTACCGGAAACTGAAAGCGCAGGCAGCAGAATTCGATGCAGAGGAACTGGCCGATGCACGACTGGATCTGCGTCCGAGCATGGATCGCTCCAAACCGCTTACGATACGCAGTGCAGTCCCTTTACCGTGGCAGAAGCCAGGCAGGATGTTTCCAAGATACTGGAGGAATATAAGGAAGAATCCCACTCTGTCCGGGAACGGCTTCGCAAGCAGAAGACAGTAACACTTAAACATCGTGAGCAGGAACGGTAATGTGCCGATCCTGCTCATTTTTTATTATTATTTATATGATTTTGGAGGGAAAACTAATATGAACATTTACGGATATGTAAGAGTATCCAGTTCTGATCAGAACGAGGATCGTCAACTAATTGCATTACTCGAAAAAGGGGTTATCCAAAAGAATATCTATATTGACAAACAGTCAGGAAAAGATTTTGACCGCCCCAAATATAAGAAGCTGCTTAGAAAACTAAAATGCGGTGATTTGCTGTACATCCACAGTATTGACCGTTTGGGACGCAACTACGAAGAAATTCAAAAACAGTGGAGAGCTCTTACAAAAGATATCGGGGTGGATATTGGGGTCTTAGATATGCCGCTGTTAGACACCAGAAACGGCAAAGACTTAATGGGAACTTTTATTGCAGATCTTGTGTTGCAGATTTTGTCGTTTGCAGCACAGAACGAACGTGAAAACATTAAGAAAAGGCAGGCAGAAGGAATCGCCGCAGCAAAGAAAAGAGGGGTTCAATTTGGACGGCCCAGTATATCCGCACCGGCAAATTTTGCATCACTAATTCGAGCATGGGAAAAAAAGGAAATATCTATAGACGATGTCCTAAATGAATGCAACATGAGTAAATCAACGTTTTATCGGCGGTTGCGTGAATACAAATTGATGGTAAAACAAAAGTGAGTTTCAAAAGGTACACCTTTTGAAGCTCACACGATTCTACATCATTGTACTACACATTTTTGCAAATTTCAACAAGAAAAGCGCTGATTTTTGCAAAATTTCACATTGCAAAGAATGGTGGTGTGCAAATTCAACCTTTATCAAAAGGTGTGCCTTTTGGAAAATGCATATTATCATTCAAGAGGAAATGAGGGAGAAATAGCATGGAACTTAAAAGTGCAAAATGTCCTAATTGCGGTGGCAAATTGCAGTTGAATCCGGCAATTGAAAAAGGAATCTGTATCTATTGTGGATCTGAGATTATTGTTGAAGATGCAATTAGATTGGGACGGGAAGTTGACGGTATTGCCACAGTTAGAACACATTTGGTTCGTGCGGACCAACTTCTTGAAGATGGCGAGATGGATAAGGCCGCTAAAGAATTTAAGGATGTTATCAATCTTATGGTTTATCTGCTACTTGTTCAAGGCTCCCCTTTGTCGTAACAGCGGAAGAATCTGCTCCGCTCTTTAGTATTCCCATAGGTGGACCGTCGGTTAAAGCGGGTTTCATCGTTAACGAGTCTGAACAGATCAACAAACAATATGGTGAAGGATTAATTGACAGTGGCGATATTTCGATAGGAATACTTAAAAACACAAACAACACAATTGGTATAAAACTGAAAGATTTAGCAAAGCACATGCTGGTGGTCGGAACGCCTGGTTCCGGTAAAACCACATTTTCTGTCAGCTTGCTGGATCGATTGTGGAGAGATCATAAAATACCGTTCTTGGTGATTGAACCAGCAAAGAATGAATATCGTGCGCTTATTCAAAGCATTCCGGATTTACAAGTATTCACACCGGGAAAAAATACCATTTCTCCGTTTGTATTTAATCCTTTCGTACCTCCTAAAAATGTAAACCTTGAAACTTACAAAGCAACATTAAAAACGGCATTTGCAGCGGCTGTGTCTATGTCTACTCCGCTGGATAAGATTTTTGAAGAATCCATCAATAATTGTTACTCAGATTTCCGGTGGTTAGATACTTACACAGTTGATGACAGAGGGCAGATTTTCAACATATCCGATTTTATTAAATGTTTCCAGCAAACATTTGACGAGATTGGATATACCGGTGATACCAGAAATATTGGACGTGCAGGTGTTGTCCGTCTGAATAGCCTTGCCAATCTGTTTGATAATTATTTCTCCATCCCAATTAAGGATATTCTGGAAAAGCCAACGGTTATTGAACTGGCCGCAATCGAAAACAGCGACCAAAAAGCGTTGATTATCGCTTTGCTACTGCTATCAATTTTGGCATATGTCAATGCAAATTACATCGGCGAAGGTGGTTTGAAAAATGTCATTCTGCTTGAGGAAGCACATGTGCTTCTGGATGCTGATACAAATGCTGGACAAGGAGAAGCAAATCCAAGCGCTATTGCACAGGGATTAGTTAAGCGTATGTTGGCTGAAATCCGCTCGTATGGTGTGGGCATCATCATTGCGGATCAGTCTCCAAGAAAAGTTTCGACAGATGTTGTTGCACTAACAGATATGAAAATGCTTTTCCGGTTGGTTGAAAATACGGACAAGCATATTGTTGGAGACAGTACGAATATGTCGGATGTGCAAATCCAACGACTGTCAAGACTGAAACCCGGCGAAGCATTTCTGTTTTTTAACCGTTTGGAAGAACCGGAAGAAGTTGTAACTCCAAACTATCGATTGGAGAACAAAATAGCAATCACACTATCCGATGACAGTATCCGCCAGTTATCCACCTACTGGAATGATAAGCAAGATAAGCTTCGCCCCTATCCGCAGTGCAGCATGTGCAGATTCTGTACGCAAGGATGTGATTATCAGCGGCGAGTCCTAGCCAAAGAAATTGCACGCAGACTGTTTGTAAAGAATTTCCACGCCAGCGACGAATCTTTCAAACCTGTAGAAAAGATGCTTGGTAGCATCCGGCGGCAGGCAATGGCAGAACTGAATGGTGAACCGTTCAGCGCAGAGTTATTGTCCTGCATTAAGGTCCATTTGTGGAGACGCATTCGTTATGGAACAAAGATCCCTGTAACAGATACGCAAATCTTAAATTCTCTTTCAAAGTAAGGAGGGATTCACTTGGGCGATGAAAAGGAGGGATTCACTTGGGCGATAAATTTGATGACACTTCGTTAGATGCAATGGATATTGCACCTGTTGAAGATACCATGCTTGATACATCTGGTGAGGAGTCTTTCGATATTCCGGAATCCTTTGATGAAGATATGGTAGATGATGTTTCATACGACAGTAATGATGGCCTTGTGGGCGAGGATACAGTAGAAGTACCCCTGGAGTTTTCAGAAGATGTCGATGACTTGAACGATGTAACCGATCCGGATCCTTACGATATACCTGAGTCGTTCGTTGAAGACACTGAAGAAATTACAGCAGATGATCAAAATGATGTAACAGACGACACTTCGGAAATATTCAGTGAGGATACTGCGGAAGTACCAACAGAGTTCGATGAAGATTTTGATGATTTGAACGAAATAAACGATCCAGATCCTTACGATATCCCAGAGTCCTTTGAGGAAGATACGGAGGCTGATATCCAAGATATTCAAGCTGATATACCAGATGGAACTATGAATGATTTCCCGGAAGATACTAATGCCGCAGACTATGTAGCGAATTCGTTATCCAGCGATTTTCCAGAGTCTTTCATCGAGGATACTGAGGAGATGCCTACTAATATACAGGATGCTCTGAATGAAGAAATCCCGTCTGACATGCTCAGCATTGGGGAAACAGATTCGTTGGCAGAAGATTCTTCTTTAAGTGAGGGCGATTCAGAAGCTGCTAATACATTTGCTCCCGATACACCGAATGATACTATTCCAACAGACTTTTCTTGTAACCCCGATGCTTTGGATGATGCAGCTTTTGCTGGTGATACAACGCCTACAACAATTGAAGATCTGTGGAAAAAAGTAGATGAAATATCTAATTCGAGTTTATCAAACGAACATAAGCTCGAACTTCTACATGATATCCAAAATGATTTGTCTCAAGGAATGTTTAGCGACGATGGGGATACAAGCGAAGAGGGGCCTGTTAAGGTTCTGAAACGTGACGAACTGGATTTGTTATCGTCCGGGAGTAAAAACATAGATGATACTCTTTCCGTAAAAGAAGATGATTATCGTGACAAAGGATATACCGATGAAGAAATATCAACTATGTTAGCAAATGACAAGATTCAATTACAAGAGGAATTCTTGCGTGATGCTTTTCCTGGACAAGAGGTGTCCCCACATGTATTTGATTATTTTGGTGATGCAGCAAATACCCAAGTGCCAGATCATTCTGCCGATCTATCCGCATCTAATTTAGTTGATGGATTTGAAAGCGGCGACCAGTACTTCGACATTTCGAGCGAAGGGCGGTCTATTCCTGTAGCAACAGATTTGAACAAGTTAACAGATATTTCGAACTGGCTTGGAGACATCAATCCAAATTTTGATGAATTTGATATTGATTCTCCCTATTGCAATAACTGTGGTTCTTGTGCCTATGCTGTTTATCAGCGATTGGAGGGTAGCAATGATGCGTGTGCCTCTGCAGATAATATCCCATACAATTCCGATATGACCGCGTTGACAGGAATGGAACAAGTATCTATGAGTCCCGAAGAAATTAAAAACCGCCTTCTTGCAGAAGGTGACGGCGCACATGCAATCATTGGCATTGATCGTGCAGAGGGCTGTGGACATTGGTTCAATGCAGCTTGTATAGACGGCAAAGTTGTAGCAATCGATGGTCAAACAGGAGAAGTCACTGACTGGCCTCCGGATTATGGTGATGTAGTAAACTGGGAAATGAGCATCAAGCCTGGTATGGAAAAGGAGTATACATATGGACATAAAACTCGCTGAAATTGCAGCAAAGTCCCTGCATATCACAATAGACCAAGCACTTCAAAACCATAAAAAAATTGACAATATGGATGCCTATTATTTTTGGCAGCCTATACGTGGGGGAGCATCCATTATTATCGATTCGAATTTCGAAAAGCTTGGTGCAACTTCATCTGTTAGTTTTGAGCGCCACCTGAAAGCATTTCTTGGCGGGAAACGAAATTAAGGAGGAACTAACAATATGGCTTGGTTTGGAAGAAATCCAAATGAAACAGCATATGTCGGCGGTAAGAAACACTGGACCGACGTTATTAAGAACTCTGGTTCCGGTGACCTTTTGATTTGGCGACAGCCGGAAGAGGACTTCAATACCAACTCCACTCTGATCGTTATGCCCGGTGAGGCGGCAATCTTTGTAAATGGTGGTGTGATTGAACAAGTATTCAAAGAAAGCGGAACATATAAACTTTCAACAGAAAACTATCCATTCATTAGCAGATTGAGAAATGCATTCAGTGGTGGAATTAGTACATTTAATTGCGTAGTGTATTTTGTAAAAACTGCACATTCCATGGAGATTCTGTGGGGTACACCCACCCCTATTCAAGTAAGAGATCCCGTCCACAAAATCTTCTGTAGTGTTCAGGCGCGTGGTGCATATAAGATTCAGGTTTCCGATCCCAGTAAGTTCCTAATGTACATGATTGGTAACAATGTGTCGTCTGTCAACCAGGATGATTTGCGTAAGTATTTTGGAAGTCAGATGATGATGTACATCAAGTCTTACATCACCCAATTTATCAATAGCTCTCAGGCAGAAATTTTGGGCATCTGTGCATACCAAGTTGAGATATCCATTATTCTCGAACCTTTCATCTCGAAAACGATTGAGCCCTACGGTCTTCGTTTGGTGAACCTCTCTATTGAGTCGATGGACATTCCCGAAAACGATCCCCATCGTTTCCAACTGGAAAGTGCTTTTGCACTGTCTGGAGAAATGCGTGTGTTGGGTGAAGATTGGGCAAGAGCAAAAGCAGCTGATATTTTACAAGATTTAGCAAAGAATCCCGGAGCCGGTGGTGTCGCTGCCATGGGAGCCGGAATGGGTATGGGTATGGCCGCTGCACCTGTATTCTCCAGTATCGCACAGCAAATGTTTGGTACTGTAACCCCGTCTGCTCCTCCTGCTTCTGACCCGGGGCCTAAGAAGAGTAAATTTGGCATTAAAAAAGCTGAAGAACCCAGTGATGATTTCACCGCTAGTATCAAAAAGCTGAAAACAATGCTTGAACTTGGCGCAATTACCCAGGCACAGTATGATGCAAAAATTCAAGAAATTATGAGCAGGATGTGATTCTATGAAAAGAATACGAATTCGCTGGTTGATTATTGGTTTAATTCTTGTTGGAATCTTTAATCTTTCTTTTTTCCTAATTGATTTCAATAGGGATCTTGCGTCAATTTGGATTTCCTATGCGTTTATTCATTTGGCATACATGCAACTTTTTGCTGTTCCTTTTCTGATCCCGAAATCCAAAAGCACACATGTATTTGTTGAAAGTACTTCAGCAATTGCTGCGATCTATTTTTTGATTGAACTTGTATTGGGTTCTGTATTCGTAATTTTGGCGCTTGAAGAATGGAAAATGGTCCTCCTGATTCAACTTTCCATTTTTGTTGCAAGCATGCTAATTCTGTACATTAATTTCCCGGCCAACAAAAGAACTGCGAATACTGAACACTATAAAAAGCAGGTTCAGAAAACGATAAAAACTGCTGCAAATTATCTGCAGCAGGCAAAGCAGTTTGCCAAGAAGGAAGATAGCGCATTAATTGAAGATACATATAGTGAGTTGAAAGCAAGCCCCCTCTTGGTCGACGAAAGTGTCAGAGGTCTGGAGAATAATATCCTGACTGGTTGCAAAACCATCCTGGATGCGGCACAAACAAAGCAATATGACGAGATGCGGAAACAAATTGCTTGGGTTTCTCAGCTGATTTATCTAAGAAAGAATAGCGAAATCTAAATAATAACATTAGCGGTTATCAATGATAGCCGCTAAAACAAATTTTTGGTGAAAATTATCCTTGACAAATCCCGTGCTAAGGCGCGGGTATTCGTTTTATCTCACGTTTCTCCACGCCGCGGCGAAGGCCGCCGACCGCGTGCCGGAGCTGCGGCGGCGCATCCATGACGGCGTCATCATCGAATACGATACCTGTCCGACGTCGCACACGGAGCTTTGCGCGGACGGGACATACTGCTACTGCACGCTGCACCACGATAAGCCCTTTGCGGAATACATCGCCTATGCCGAGACCGAGCGGCAGCGCCGCCGTCTGGACGGCTCGCTGCGCGAGGATGCGAACGTGGAGAGCATGTATTTTATCTCCACGCTCCCGTGGCTGCATTACAGCGCGCTCATCCAGCCTGTGGCGGGCGGCGAGGAATCCAACCCGCGCATCACCTGGGGCGCGTTTGCGCCAGACGCCGAGGGCCGCCTGCAAATGCCGGTGACGCTGCTCGTCCACCACGCGCTCGCCGACGGCAGCCATATCGCAAAGTTTTACGACGCGCTGCGCGCCGAGCTCGCCGTCCTCACCGGGGACGCGCCCTGATACATAGTATTATTTATACGCCGGAGGCGGAGAGACAATCTCTCCGCCTCCGGCGTTTCTCTGTCGAAATCAAAAAAGGGCTTTACAAACGCGCCGTTTTCGGGTACAAAAGTCTACAGCAGGATTAGAGTTTTTTGCCATACGGAGGGACGAAAATGGACCACGAAAAACGCGCGCATCTGCTGTCTATCGGCGAAATGGCGGAGGCGAACCGCGTTTCGATCGCCACGCTCAGACTCTACGACCGGATGGGACTTTTGCAGCCGAGCTACCGGGACGAGGAGACGAATTACCGCTACTACGACATCCGCCAGACCTCGCGGCTCGATATCATCCGGTACATGCGGAATCTCAACATGAGCCTCACCGATATCCAGACGCTGCTCGAGAAAGAGGACATCATGCTCATCGAGCAGAAGCTCATTGAAAAAAACAACCAGATCCACCAGCAGATGCGCGATCTCAAGGCGATGCACGAGGCCGTGGAGCGGACGATCCAGTCCATCGAGCGCTACCGGAAGTCGCCGGTCAGCGGGACGATCTCGCTGGAATTCATCGATCAGCGTCACATTTTGTACATTCCGTGCGCCGAAAACTTCTACGAGCAGGGCATCGTCGCCTACGAAAAGGCCGTCCTCGCGCTGCGCCGGGAGCTGATGGGGCGCAATCTGCCGCAGCTTTTGTCGTACAGTCTCGGAACGAGCGTGAAACAGGACGATTTCGCGCGCGGCGCGCTCATTGCGGACAAGATCTTCATCTTCGGCGACAAGCACCTGCGCGATTACGGTGACAGCATCGAGGTCATCGAAAGCGGCATGTTTGCCTGCGCCTATCTCGATGACTTCGACGAGGAGGCCGAGGGCGCGGAGCGCCTTCTTGCATACTGCCGCGCCAATCACTATATTTTGAACGGCGACTATATCTGCGAGGAGATGACGGAGCTGAATCTTTTCGATAATAAGAAGCGCAATATGTTCCTGCGTCTGCAGGTCCCCGTGATCTTCACAAAAAATTAATTAACAAAACTCTTGACTCTCTACCTGCAACATACTGTATACTCCATTATAATATTTTATAGCACAGAAAGGAGCTATTATAATGGATAAAATTAAGATTGTGCAGTATGGCTGCGGAAAGATGAGCAAGTACACCCTTCGCTATGCGTATGAGCATGGCGCGCAGATCGTCGGCGGCATCGGCCACGGCGCGTCCGTCGGCCAGGACATCGGCGACTGGGCGGAGCTCGGCGTCAAGACGGGCGTCATCATTTCCGATAACGCGGAGAAGGTCCTCGACGAGTGCGACGCCGACGTCGCCATCATCACGACCCGCAGCTTCATCGGCGACATTTACGAAGCCATCGAGCAGTGCGTTACCCGCGGCATCAACGTCATCACGACCTGCGAAGAGGCCATTTACCCCTGGACGACCTCCGCGGCCATGATCAACAAGCTCGACGCTCTTGCGAAGGAAAACGGCTGCACCATCACCGGCAGCGGCATGCAGGATATCTTCTGGATCAACATGGTCGGTCTTGTTGCGGCGGGCTGCCACAACATCACGAAGATCAAGGGCGCTTACAGCTACAACGTGGACGAGTACGGCATCGCGCTCGCCGAGGCCCACGGCTGCGGCCTGACGCCGGAAGAGTTTGAAGCGAAGATCGCTCACCCGACCGACTTTGAGCCGTCCTACGCCTGGAACGCCTCCGAAGCCATCTGCAATAAGCTCGGCCTCACCATCAAGAGCATTTCCCAGAAGCATGTTCCCTGCATCATCGACAAGGACATCTACAGTGAAACGCTCGGCAAGGACATCAAGGCCGGCCACGCCATCGGCATGTCCGCGGTCGTCACCATCGAGACCATGCAGGGCATCACCGTCGAGGAAGAGACCATCGGCAAGGTCTACGGCCCGGACGACGGCGATATGTGCGATTGGGAGATCTTCGGCGAGCCCAAGACCGAGTTCCATGTCGTGAAGCCCGCAACCGTCGAGCACACCTGCGCCACGGTCGTCAACCGCATCCCGTCCCTGCTCCGCGCTCCTGCCGGATACGTCACCTGCGACCAGCTCGAGCCGGTCGAATACCTCACCTACCCGATGGAGTACTACTGCTGATCCGCTCCTCGGAAGACAAGACCACCGGCGCAAGCCGGTGGTCTTCTTGTATACCCGAAAACCACGCGTTAGACGCGTGGTTTTCGGGTATACAAAAAAGCCGCCCCCGAACGGATCGTTTCGGGGGCGGCTTCCGGTTTCTTACGCTACGAGGAATTTGTACTTTGCCACGCTGTAGAGCGGGACGAACGGCAGCAGGATGGGGACGCTCTTCACATACGCCTGATACTCCAGATCGGCGCCGTAGCTCTTGTTCTGGCGCAGCTCCAGCCGCCGCGCGCCGGAGAACATCACGAACACGATGCCGAGATATCCGAGCAGGGCGGGCAGCCACTGCCAGCCGCGCAGGACGTTCGCGCCCGAGACGAGCACGCCCGTCCAGAACAGCATCTCGCCGAGATAGTTCGGGCAGCGGACGATGCGGAAAAGGCCCGTATCGCAGAAGCGCTTCGGGTTGATCTTTTTGAGCTTCTGCTTCTGGATGTCCGCGGCAGACTCAAAGCACACGCCGAAGAGCATGATGACCGCGCCCACTATGCACCAGGCATCCGTGCCCGCGCCGTTTGCCAGGCGGTAGAACACCGGCGTCACCTGCAGCGCGTACAGCAGCGCGCACGTGACCCAGATCGCGCACTTCACGCCGAAGGTCATGGACTTGCCGTCCTTGATCTCGGTTTTCATTTTGCTGCTGTAGGCCGAGCTTTTCACCTCGCGGTAGAGGAGATAGCCGCCCAGCCGGAAGCCGTAGAGGACGAACAGCACGCAGCAGATCGCCGTGCCCGCCGTCAGCCGACCGCCGTAGAGCGCGAGCAGCAATATGCCGATGCCCGCGATCGAAAAGCCGTAGCCGAGCGAAATGAACCAGACATACTTTTTGAAGCCGATGGAGCTGATGAGCAGCGCCGCTGCGATCACCAGCCAGACCGTTTTGGGAAATACCATAATGCAAAACCTTCTTTGTTTGAAATATTATGCCGCGGCAGCGGTTTCTTTTCCGGCCTTCCGGAGAAGGGCGGCGGCGGCGAGGAACGTTCCCTGCCCGACGATGTTCACGCCCTCGGCGATCCAGTTCATCGCCGCGGCGGAGAAATCCCGCGAGGAGAGATAGCCCATGCAGAGACTGCACACGAACGACACGACGAGCAGCACGACGATGCCGCGCTTTTTTGCGCGCACCGCGAGCGCGATGAGCCCCGCGTCGAGAAGTCCGAGACCGACGACCATGAGCGAGACGAAAAGCGCCGTGCCGCTGTACACCGCAGGGGCCGCGGCGACGCCGCAGATCGTCGTCTTTTTCGGCTTATAGAACAAAAAGGCCGCCATCGCAAGTCCCGCGAGCAGAAAGCCGATGGACTGCACGGGGAAAAACACCTCGTTGAGCTTCGTAAAATCGCACACGCCGAGCGCATACAGCAGCTTATACACCGCCTTGAGCGCCCCGGCACAGAACACGTTGATCGTACCGGCGGAGAACAGGGCAAACTGGCCCTTGCCGAGCCGGGGGTACAGCTCGCGCTGAAGCAAAATCGCGCCGATCAGAAAAAGAACGACCGGGACAAAGTCCGCCAGCGCCATCGGAACGGAAAACTCCATGATTTCTGCCCTCCCTTTTATCTCTCTTCCCCGCCGGGCAGCTCACGCCGCCCGGCGAAGGCGGTCATTTCTTACTTTTTCTTCTGTTTTTCCTTGGCGCGCTTGTCGTTGATGATCTTCATGTGCTCCTCGGTGACGAGCTCGACGCCGTTCTCCTTCGCCCAGTCCACGCAACCCTTGAGCACGAGCGGCAGAAACACGCGGGGAACGTTCAGAATGGTTTTGAGCGCGTCGTCGGTGAACTTGACCTTATCGTCGGCGCGGTCGGCGGCATAGCGCACGGATTCGAGCGACGCTTCGCGGATGGGCAGAAGCTCCGCGCGCATCCGGCGGTGACGGTGGAACCAGAAGTTCTTGCTGTCGCGGTAGCCGTAGTCGATGGGCAGCGGCGGGAAATCGCGGCTCTTTACGCCGGCGATGATCGCGTCGGAGTACTTCTTCTTCATCAGGATGCGGTCGATGCGCAGAATGAAGTGCGCTCCGAACTGGCTCGTGATGCCGTTGAAGTCGTGATACGGCGGCTCATAGCCGTGCAGCTCGCCGGGCTGGTCGCGCTCGGCGCCGTCCAGCTCGCGCATCCACGTGCATTCAAGGACCTGGATCGCGTTGGAGATCACCATCGGACGCACATCGTCCGGGTTTCCCTCCATGATCTGGCTCTTCTCCAGCGGGAACTTGCAGTTGGGCATTTTGTCCTTCGGCTCGTCGCCCGGCCAGGAGAGCTTCACGGCTTCCTTGAAGTTCTTCGGGTCGTCGTTGATGAAGTTGATGGCGCACTTGCCGGTGCGGAGGATGTGCTGCGCGGTGTTGGAGGAATTGCGGCAGTTGAGGAGCATGGCGTAGTAGCCCTTGCCCGCCACATAGTACGGCGCGATCAGGGAGTAGGGTCCGAGCGACGTGGAGCCGTCCTCGGCAAGGGTGCTGATAACGACGGTAGGCATCGGGTAGTACAGCGAGGTCTGGTAGAAGTTGTCCACGATCCGCAGGTTTTCAAAGCTGCTCATAAATGGGGTCCTCCTTATATAATTTAATTTTTCACTTGATAAACAGCCGCTTCAGCAGCGTCCAGAGCTGCGGGAACGAAATATCCGTGCCGCTCCAGCTCAATATGCTCTCGGCGGCGAACTCCGCAAGAAAAGCGGCATCCGGCGTATCGGAAAAGCGGCGGCACGGCGCTTCGAGCAGCGCAGCGATCTGCGCTCGGAGCTGCGCGTGGCGGCTTTGCAGCGCTCCGGCGGCGGAAGAGCGCGCGCCCTCGTCCGAAAAGATGCTGCGGTTCTGCTCCTGAAAGGCGCGGACGGCATCAAAGACCGCCCCGACCGCCTCTTCCGCGCTTTGCGCCGCGGCGGTCCTTTCCCCCGCCGACGCGAGCGCCGTCTGCCAGTCGTGCAGAAGGCACGCCGCGAGCATCGCGTCCTTGGAGGGGTAGTAATTATAAAACGTGCCGACGGCGATGCCGCACTCTTTCGCAATGGCGCGCATCGTCACGGCGGCATAGCCCTGCTCGGCCACGAGACGGCGCGCCGCGGAAAGGATGTTCTCTTCGAGATTATTGATGATCTTCGGCATAACGCCCGCCTCCCGCCGGTTTTTATGAGCGTGTTCATTTAACATCTGCATCATACGCATTTCGCGGCGCTTTGTCAATAAAATGTTAAATAAAGTTTTGATTTTCTTTTTGTATGCCATTACCGGATATTCAGCTCGTCACATGACGGCAAAAGAAACTATCCCCGCCGTTC
>OKRW01001071.1_pt1 | contig 24868 bp, 22 predicted proteins | sample 1601151 | NCBI WGS metagenome assembly OKRW01 (sample SAMEA3541471, study PRJEB24748) | human gut metagenome | biome: human gut; feature: human-associated habitat; material: faeces | place: China | collected 2012 | reverse complement strand
AACAACTCCTCACTCCGCACTTCTAACTCCTCACTAAAAAACAACTCCGCACTCCTCACTGATTTTGATAAGAGCCCCCCGCAACTTTTTCGCGCCCCATCTTGTCAGCCGTCAGCCCATACAGTATAATAAGCATAGAAATACAAACAGAGGAGGTGTACGAAATGGCAACATCAAGCATCTTTGCAGATTTCAGCATCCGCGATCCAGAAACCGCGAAAAATTTTATCCAGGCCCTTCGTGAATCTGAAACAGACGGCGAATGGCAACCCCAGGGCGATTCCGTACACATCGTTACCGACCCCGACGCCATCCGCGCCATCTGGGCAAAAAGAGGAGCACACTGATGTCTTACAATGCCCTTTACAGGACTAGCTGCGCGTCGCCCTTTACAGGACTAGCTGCGCGTCGTCGTTAATATCCTGGACCTTATAGAAATGCTCGGAGAGGCACCCGTGCAGGCCGCCCTCTCCGATTTTTCATGCCCGAAAAATCCTGACATCGAGCGCTTCCTGCAGCAAAATGCCATCCCCTTCGCCCGCCGCAAAATCTCCATGACCCACCTCGTTTTTGATCAGGCAAGTCGCATCACCGGCTACTTCACCATCACCCACAAGCCCCTCGTCATCGCAGGCGAAGATCGACTCACCCTTTCCAAAACCGATGAAAAAACCATCCGCCGCTACAGCAAACTCGATGAAACCACGCAAAGCTACACCCTGTCCGCCTTTCTCATCGCCCAGTTTGGCAAAAATTTTGCCCTGCCAGCCGCCGACCAGATCCGCGGTACCCAGCTCATGCAGGCAGCCCTCATAAAACTCAAAACCATCCAGCGAGAGATCGGCGGTGGCGTCGTCTTTCTCGAATGCGAAGACCGCGAAAAACTCCTCGCCTTTTACCAAAGCCCCGACAACCGCTTCAAACGCTACAGCCAGCGCCACTCAGAAACAGAAGATAAATATTATATCCAACTGCTGCGATTCTTTTGAGCGACATTTATGGTCGCAGCCCATCGTCCATCAGGCCCCCACCGGGGCCTTTTTCTATTTTTGGAACCATGCTCCAGCCCACAAAAAAACGCCGACCGTTTCCAGTCAGCGTTTTCTCGCAATTTTGTTATACAGCTTTTTCCTGCGCCTGCTCCCGCAGAGGGATCCCCTCGTCGTAAAGCGTTTCCGGCGCAATATCGATCTCGTCGTTCCACGCCACAGACGTCCCGTCGCAATGCGCTTGCATAAAGAGCGCAATATTTGCAAGCGGCGCAAACACCCGGCGATTCAGACGCGAGCGCATATCAAACAGTTTTTTTTCGCCCGTGATAAAAGTAACGATCAACGTATAGTCACGACGCGGTTCAACATCCGTGACCACCCATTCAGGAATATCCATAGTAATCAGCTCCTTGAGAATGATCGATTATCTCAGCGGCTCAATCTTGAATGGCTCGCCATCCTCGTGAACGATCTGCCAGTTAGCGATCAGCTCATCCCGATGGATATCCGCCCAAACCTCGATAAAACAGGCATAGCCATCAACTCACTTTCGTATGATTATCATATACCATGCCACAGCGCCCGCGTCAAGCATTTTCTCCGCAGAAACCAGCCCTTAACGTGGAACAGCGCCCAGCGCCGCCACGAAATCTGTAGAACGTCCAAAACCATGCAAAACTCGCACGTTTTCAGCAAAATTAACACGAAAAAATCCTTGACAGTATGGTATAATAAAGCGAATAAAAACAGCCAAAGGAAAGGATGAAGACAAATGATACACAAAACAACGCGCAGCATCTTGAGCGTGCTCCTGGCAGCGCTGCTCCTTGTCACCAGCACCCCGCTCACCCCTGCGTTTGCTGGAGTGGGGGAGGCGGTTTCCCTGCAATCAGAGAGTGGTGAGGGGGGAGAGCTGGCGGGAGCTGGCACGGAGGTTGATCCGTACAAGATTGCTACCGCTGACGATTTGTTGGAATTTGCCAAGCTCGTCAACGACGACGGCGAAACGACCGCCAACGCCATCCTCACCGCCGATATCGACCTCTCTGATAAAAGCTGGATCCCAATCGGCAGCATCAACCAATACAGAGGCACCTTCGACGGCGACGGCCACACCATCAGCGGCCTCTATATCGACTCCAACGATTATTATCAAGGTCTTTTTGGCTATCTCAGCACCGACGGTGACAACACCGGCACCGTGCAAAACCTCACCGTCTCCGGCAGCGTCAGCGGCGGAATGTATGTCGGCGGCATTGCAGGTAATAACCGCGGCAGCGTCACAGGCTGCGCCTTTAGCGGCAGCGTCAGCGGCAACAGCTATGTCGGCGGCGTCGTGGGGGAAAACAGCGGCAGTGTCACAAACTGCGCCTTTAGCGGCAGCGTTACCAGCAGCAGCAGTTATGTCGGCGGCGTCGTGGGGGAAAACAGCGACGGCAGCACCGTCGAAAACTGCTACAACACCGGCACCGTCACCGGCACTGACGACTACGTCGGCGGCGTTGTGGGGGAAAACCGCGGCATTAGCATCGTCAAAAACTGCTACAACACCGGCGCGGTCAGTGGTGGCGAGGATGTCGGCGGCGTCGTGGGGAATAACAGCAGCAGTAGCACCGTCGAAAACTGCTACAACACCGGCACCGTCACCGGCCCCAGCACCAATGTTGGCGGCGTTGTGGGGGATAACAGAGGCCCCGTCAAAAACTGCTACAACACCGGCAACATCAGCGGCAACGTCAGCGGCGGCGTTGTAGGACAGAACCACGGCAGCGTCACAAACTGCTACAACATCGGCACCGTCAGTGGTGGCGAGGATGTCGGCGGCGTTGTGGGGTATAACTTCGACAGTGTCACAGGCTGCTATTTCCTGCAGCAGGAACTGGAAATTTCTGGCATTGGCGACGGCAGCGGCAGCGGCAGCGCAACGCCGCTGAGCGCCGAAAAGTTTGAGAGCCAGGAAAGCTTCACCAGCTGGGATTTCGCCAGCACCTGGAAGATCGAGCCTATCTTCGGCCGCCCAACGCTCCAAGACAACGCTGAAATCGGCGGCACAGCCAACAATCCGTACAAAATCTTCACCGCCACCCAGCTTAAAAACTTCCGCGATCTCGTCAATGACGAGAACGGCAATCCTGCCGCCTGGGCCGTGCTGATGAACAACATCGACCTCTCCAGCGTCTGCGGAGCAGAGCTGAGTAACGGACAACCAGTTTCCTGGACCCCAATCGGCAGCATCATCAATTCGTACGAAGGCACCTTTGATGGCAACGGCAAAACCATCGAAAACCTCTATATCAATAAACTCAGCAGCGATTATCAAGGCCTCTTTGGTCGTGTTAATGGCGGCACCGTGAAAGATCTCACCGTCTCCGGCACAGTCAGCGGCAACTATAATGTCGGCGGCGTCGTCGGCTACAACAACGGTGGCACCGTCACAGGCTGCATCTTCTCCGGTTCCGGCAGCGTCAGCGGCAAGAACTACGTCGGCGGCGTCGTCGGCTACAACGACGGTGGCACCGTCACAGGCTGCATCTTCTCCGGTTCCGGCAGCGTCAGCGGCGAATGGTATGTCGGCGGCATTGCGGGGCAGAACAACGGCACCGTCGAAAACTGCTACAACACCGGCAGCGTCAACGGCAGCGCTGATAGCAGCGACGTCGGCGGCGTTGTGGGGCTGAACCGCGGCACCGTCGAAAACTGCTACAACACCGACAGCGTCAGCGGCAAGAACTACGTCGGCGGCGTCGTCGGCTACAACAACGGTGGCAGTGTCACAAACTCCTACAACACCGACAGCGTCAAGGGCTACTGGTGTGTCGGCGGCGTTGTGGGCTACAACGTCGACTTCGATGGCTACAGCGCCAGCGTCGAAAACTGCTACAACACCGGCAGCGTCAGCGATGGCACTTATACCGGCGGCGTTGTGGGGTATAACTTCGACAGCGGCATCGTCGCAAACTGCTATTTCCTGCAGACAGCTGACGTGAACAAAGATCTGCCAGGCATTGGTGAAGGCAGCGGCGACGCCGCCGCAAAAGACGACACCGCCTTCCACTCCGGCGAAGTCGCCTGGCGGCTGCAGAATGGGCAGACAGATGGCAGCAGCCAAGTCTGGGGACAGAGCAATCTCACCGCAACAACTTCCCTGCCAACCCTCGTCGCACTGGACAAAGCAAATGCCCAGAAAGTCTACCAAGTCACCTTTGACTACGGCACTTCGTTTGCAGATAACGATGGGCGCTATGCATACAGCTACACCAATGGCGTAGTTAGTGAGCCAACTAAAAACCCAGAGCTTGCTGGCCATACCCTGAGCGGTTGGTACAGCGATCCATCTCTGACCACTGCATGGACTTTTGATACCGAAATATCTAACGATAAAACACTTTACGCCAAGTGGACGCCGGTAGCTGAGCCAGAACCAACCCCAACACCAACCCCTGATCCGACACCATCCGGTCCATCCACAGGGGACAGTAGCGGCTGGGACGACATTCTTGACGAGCTTGAGAACACCGCAAAAGGCGACGAGATCACCATCGACATGGGCGATGAAACCAAGGTCCCAGCAGAAATCTTTGAGAGCGTCGCTGGGAAGGATGTGGATGTGACCTTCGACCTCGGTGACGACCTCAGCTGGACGGTGAACGGGAAAGATATTCCTGACGACGCAGCGCTCGCAGATCTTGATCTCGGCGTGGCGCTGGATACCGACGGCATCCCAGTGAACGTCATCAACACCATCACCGGCGAAGTCGGCACCGTCCAGATCACCCTCGCCCATGACGGCGAATTTGGCTTCACCATGACCCTCACCGCCCCACTCGGCAAGGAAAACGCCGGCTACTGGGCCAACCTCTACCACTACGACGAAGACGCAGAGGCGATGAACTTTGAAGCCGCCGCGAAAATTGACGAAGACGGCAGCGTGAAGATCCCATTCAGCCACGCTTCTCAATACGCCATCGTCATCGACACCCACAGCCACGCCACAGTCGACGTCAGCGACCTCTTTATCGACATCGCGCCGGATGCCTGGTACAAAGACGCCATCCAATACGCCTACGACAATGGCCTGATGACCGGCACCAGCGCGAATGAATTTGCCCCAGAGCAAACCACCACCCGCGCCATGATCGTCAGCATCCTCGCTAGATTAGAAGGCGTAACAACCGCCGAAGCCGCAGGCTTCGCAGACGTGGACGACAACGACTGGTACGCCACCGCTGTGAACTGGGCAGCAAACGTCGGCGTTGTGAACGGCTACGAGGACAACACCTTCCGACCAAACCAGCCAATCACCAGAGAACAGCTCGCCGCCATCCTGATGAACTACGCCGCTTGCATTGGCGAAGACGTGAGCAACCGAGCAGATCTCTCAGCATACAGCGACACGGCAACAATCTCCAGCTGGGCGAATGATGTCATGCAATGGGCAGTCGCCGAGGGATTGATCTCCGGCGTCACCAACGACCAGCTGCAACCACAATCCAGCGCCACCCGCGCCCAGGTCGCAGCGATTTTGCAGCGCTTGCTGGAGGCGTAACGATCTTTTTATTGACGCGCACAGTAGACTAGCGTATACTATATGTAACAGCAGAGTTATCTGCGCTTGTAAATATTGTTCGCTGGCTGGAGTGCGACGCATAAATATCCAGTTCGTAAATATTGTTCGCTGGCTGGAGCGCGACTCATAAATATCCAGTTCGCAAATCAAAGGCCCTGTCGCAAGACGGGGCCATTTTTTCAGCTCGCTGCGATCCTTCAGCGCTTTCTCTCTGAGCGACGGAAGCTGGCAGTGAAACCAAACGCTGTTCCGAGCTAGTCCTGCGACGCGAAGCTAGTCCTGTAAAGGGCGACGCGCAGCTAGTCCTTTAGGGGAAGGGCCATCCTCCAGCGCTATCTGGAAGCATAAAACTTGCACTTGTCACTGCGAATAAGCTGTGATATACTCTAAGTAAGATAAGTTTTCCCGCTGGCGGCAATGCGGAATATAAGTGAGCCGTGAGAACGTTTTCCCGCTGACGGTGATGCGGAATATAAGTGCACCGTGGTTAAGTCAGAGCCCTTTGTCGCAAGATGAAGGGCTTTTTCATCATTGGAAAAGGCGGAGGATGTTATGGAGCTGTTGAAAGGGAATCTGTATTTTATCACAGATGAATTTTTTGAGCGGGTGGGCGATCCGTATTTGAAGATCAACTATGAAACCTCAATGCGCCCACATTATTTTGCGGTGCGGGACAAAAAAACAGCCCTGTATTGGATGGTTCCCTGCAGCACGCGCATTGAAAAATTTGAGCGCATTCTCGCAAAGAAACGTGCTCAAAACAAGCCGACGGATACCATTAAGATCGTGCGCATTCAAGGGCATCCAACTGCACTGCTTTTTCAGGATATGTTTCCGATCTCGCTGAAATATATAGAGAAGAGGTACTTCCGAGGTGGAGATCCTGTGTTTATTGACAGCGAGCGCTTGGTAAAAGAATTGGAACGAAACGCCTATCGTGTCATCGGGCTGATTCGTCGCGGCATAAAATTTACACCGACGCAGCCAGACGCGCTGCGCATTGAAAAGCTGATGCTGGCTGAGCTGGAAGAATGAGCGCAGGGGGCGGCGACGCGAGCGCAAGTGGCTGCCATTTTGCAGCGCTTTCTCTCTGAGCGACGGAAGCTGGCAGTAAAACCAAACGCTGTTCCGAGCTAGTCCTTTAGGGGAAGGGCGATTCTCCAGAGATTCCTCGAAGCCTGATCCTGCAGGGTAAACCGAGGGTCACAGGCGCTTATTGTGTGCGTGGCAACACGTGCGCGATGAGCGCCTGCCATTTTTGCTGAAAATCCCGGGCGAGAGCAGGATAAGCAGTTGACGCGCGCGGCGAGAATTTATATAATAAAGCTTAGTGAATTCTTCTGTTGTTATAGTACAGCTTGAGAATCTTGTACTTCTGAAAAGAAAGGGCCTTTTGAACATGAAAGAACAATACGATTTCAAACAAATAGAATCAAAATGGCAGCAGAAGTGGGCAGCGGACGACATGTACCGTGCCGACGACGCAAAAAAACCAAACTACTACTGCCTGGAAATGTTTCCATATCCATCGGGCAATCTCCATATGGGCCATGTGCGCAACTATTCCATCGGGGATGTCATCGCGCGTTTCAAAACCATGCATGGCTACAACGTGCTGCATCCAATGGGCTGGGACTCCTTCGGTCTGCCAGCTGAAAACGCAGCCATCAAGCACGGCATCCCACCGGCAAAATGGACCAAGGAAAACATCGCCAACATGAAGCGCCAGTTCAAGGCGCTCGGCCTCAGCTTTGACTGGGACCGCGAGGTCACAACCTGTCTGCCGGATTATTACAAATGGACCCAGTGGATCTTCCTGCAGCTTTATAAAAACGGCCTCGCCTACAAGAAAAACGCCACCGTCAACTGGTGCCCAAGCTGCGCCACGGTGCTCGCCAACGAGCAGGTTGTCGACGGCAAGTGCGAGCGCTGCGACAGCGTTGTGGAAAAGAAAGCCCTCGATCAGTGGTTTTTCAAGATCACCGACTACGCCCAGCGTCTGCTGGACGATCTCGACAAGCTCGAAGGCTGGCCAAACAAGGTCAAGGTCATGCAGGAAAACTGGATCGGCCGCTCCGAAGGCGCGATGATCACCTTCGCCACCGAGCAGGGCGACGAATTCGAGGTCTTCACCACCCGTCCAGACACCCTCTACGGCGTCACCTATATGGTGCTCGCGCCTGAGCATCCCCTCGTGGAAAAGCTCATCGCCGGCAAGGAAGAAGCGCCAGCCGTGCGCGCCTTCATTGAAAAGACCATGAAAATGAGCGAGATCGAGCGCACCTCCACCGAAACAGAAAAAGAAGGCGTCTTCACCGGCGCTTATGCGATCAATCCGATCAACGGCGCCAAGGTGCCGATCTATCTCGGCAACTACGTCATCTACGAATACGGCACCGGCGCCGTCATGGGCGTGCCTGCCAGCGACGAGCGCGACTTTGCCTTCGCGAAAAAGGTCGGGTTGCCGATCATCGTCGTCGTCACGCCAGAGGACCACGTCCTCACTGTCGACGAGATGGAAACCGCCTACGTCGAGCCTGGTGTGATGGTCAATTCCGACGAATTCAACGGCCTGCCAAACGACGAAGCCGGCAAGGGCATCGTCAAAAAGCTCGAGGAAATGGGAAAGGGCCACGCCACCGTCAACTTCCGCCTGCGCGACTGGCTCATCAGCCGCCAGCGCTACTGGGGCGCACCGATCCCGATCATCTACTGCGACGACTGCGGCGCCGTGCCTGTGCCAGACGACCAGCTGCCAGTCATGCTGCCGGAAGACGTTAAGTTCAAGCCAACCGGCGAATCGCCGCTGACCTACGTCAAGGATTTCGTCGAGACCACCTGTCCGATCTGCGGCAAGCCAGCGCGTCGTGAAACCGACACCATGGACACCTTCGTCTGCTCCAGCTGGTATTTCCTGCGTTACTGCGACGCCCACAACACCGAGCTGCCATTTGCCAAGGACAAGGTCGATTTCTGGATGGAAAACGGTGTCGACCAGTACATCGGCGGCGTTGAGCACGCCATTTTGCACCTGCTCTACGCGCGCTTCTTTACCAAAGTCTTCCACGACTTCGGCATGTGCGCCACCGACGAACCATTCCAGAACCTCCTGACCCAGGGCATGGTGCTCAAGGACGGCGCCAAGATGAGCAAGTCCAAGGGCAACATCGTCTCGCCGGAAGATATCCTCAACCAGTACGGCGCCGACACCGCGCGCCTCTTCATCCTCTTCGCCGCGCCACCGGATCGCGACCTCGAATGGAACGACCGCGCCGTGGAAGGCTGCTACCGCTTCCTCAACCGCGTCTGGCGCCTCGTCGTCGACTACTACCTCAGCGATGAGACCGGCAATGTCGATGCAGCCGCAGAAAAAGATCTGCGCCGCCTCACCCACACCACCATCAAACGCGTCACCGAGGACGTCTCCAAGCGCTTCAACTTCAACACCGCCATCTCCGCCATCATGGAAATGGTCAACGGCCTCTATCATTTCCGCGAGACCAGCGGCCAGAAGGTGACGCCAGCCGTGCGCGAAGCCATCGAAACGCTGATGCTGCTCCTCGCACCGATCACCCCACACATCGCCGAAGAAATGTGGGAAAAGACCGGCCACACCGAAAGCATCCATCTCCAGAAATGGCCAGACGTCGACGAATCCGCCCTCGTTGTGGACGAAGTCGAGCTCGCCGTTCAGGTCAATGGCAAGCTCAAGGCGCGCATCGTCGTGGCAAACGACCTCGACAAGGATTCCATCATCGAAAAAGCCATGCAGGAACAGAAAGTGCAGGATGCCATCCAAGGCAAGACCGTGCGCAAGACCATCGTCGTTCCTGGCAAACTCGTGAATATCGTAGCAGGTTGATCATATGAACAGAGAAACAGAGCAATTACATACCATCCACATTCCGCGACTCGTCGTCGCAGCTGTGCAGGGGCGCTCTGGCAAAACCACGTTCACCATAGGGCTCCAGCGGGCCCTGCGGGAACGTGGTCTTTTGTTGCAGGGCTTCAAAAAAGGACCGGATTACATCGACCCAAGCTGGTCCACCTTCGCCAGCGGTGCCCTTTGCCGCAACCTCGACGGCGTCATGATGAGTCGCGAGCAGATCCTGCATTCCTTCATCACCCACGCCTGTGACAAGGACATCGCCATCGTCGAAGGCGCCATGGGCATTTTCGACGGCCTCGACTGGCAGGGCTCCAACAGCACCGCCGAGCTCGCCGTCACCCTCCAGGCGCCAGTCGTGCTCGTCGTCAATACCACCCGCATCACCCGCAGCGTCGCTGCCATCATCAACGGCGTCGTGAACTTCGATCCCCGCGTCAGGATCGCCGGCGTCGTCCTCAACCAGGTCGCCCGTCCGCGTCATCTCAACATCATGAAAAAGAGCATCGAGGAATACTGCAACGTGCCCGTGCTCGGCGCCATTCCCAAAGCCAAAAACGTCGAGATCCCCGACCGTCACCTCGGCCTCATCCCAGCCTCCGAGCAGGATGCCCTGCAGGATCGCATCGACGGTCTCGCCGCCCTCGTGCGTGAGCACGTCGACCTCGACGCCGTGCTCGCCCTCGCAGACGCCGCGCCCGATCTCGCCGACCCGCTGCCGCAGCGTGCGCGCGTCACAGCCGCCGCGCCAGTGAAGATCGGCGTCTTCCGCGACCGCGCCTTCAGCTTCTATTATCCGGAAAACCTCGAAGCGCTGGCAGAGGAGGGAGCAGAACTCGTCACCATCGACGCCCTGCACGACAGCCTGCCAGCCGATCTCGACGGCCTCTACATCGGCGGCGGCTTCCCCGAAGTCTTCGCCGCAGAGCTTGAAGCCAACGTGTCCCTGCGCACCGCCGTCAAGGCCGCGTCTCAATCGAATATGCCCATTTACGCCGAATGCGGCGGACTCATGTACCTCGTGCGCGAGCTCGTTAGTGAAAATAATCACCACCAGATGGCCGGTGTTTTCGACTGCAGCGTCGCCATGGAAAAGCGCCCCGTCGGCCACGGCTACGCCATCCAGCGTGCCACCGCCGACAATCCGTTTTTCGCAGAAGGCGCGCGTGTCGTCGGCCACGAGTTCCACCATTCCCGCGTCCACTTCCCAGATGAAGCGCCAGCCGTGCGCTGCGGATTTGCCACCGAGCGCGGCAAAGGCATCGCAGAGATCGACGGCGTGCTCTCAGACGGCCTCGTCAGCCAGCGCACCCTCGCCACCTACCACCATTTCCACGCCGCTTCCTCCGACGAATGGGCGCGCAATTTCGTCGCTCTCGCGCGGGAATTCCATAAAAATAAATGATATTTATTGCTAAAATTAAGATAAATGCGCGCAAGTGCATGCCTATTTATTGCAAAATTTCACAAAGTATGAGAAACTACTATAAGTAGATGAGTGATTTGTCGGGTTACGACAAAGAAGATAATCTATCATAGGAAGGAGAGAAAGAGAGATGTACTTAGTAGAAGTTGATGAAACCAAATGTGTTGGTTGTGGTGCATGCGCTTCCGACTGCCCACAGAACGTTTACGAAATCGTTGACGGTGTTTCTACCGTAAACGAAAACGAATGCATCGGCTGCCAGACCTGCATCGCAGTTTGCCCAGCTGACGCTATCTCCCTGAACGAATATTAATCCACAAGTCACAGAGCTTCTGTGACAAATAATATGGAGGTGTATGGATTTGTCTACCAACAGACCGATGATGGAAGAAATGAAGCAAGGCAGATGGCCTTCCTTCGTTAAGGAAATTGAAAAAGCCGGCTCTTCCGTCAATAAAGAAGTATGCGATACTCTGCTCGATTTATTGGAAGAATCTTATGAAGTCAAGATGCCATTGTGGAAACACGGCGGTATCGTTGGTGTCCGCAGCTACGGCGGCGGTGTTGTAGGGCGTTACACCTTAAAGCCTGAAAAATATCCAGCAGTTACCGAATTCCACACCATGCGTATCAACCAGCCATCCGGTTTCTTCTATAAATCCGATGACCTGCGCACCCTGTGCGACATTTGGGACAAGCACGGCTCCGGTATCACCAACATGCACGGTGCAACCGGTGACGTTATCTTCCTTGGTACCACCACCGATCATCTGCAGCCTTGCTTCAACGACCTGTCTGAAGCTGGTTGGGACCTTGGTGGTTCCGGTTCTAACCTCAGAACCCCAAGCTGCTGCGTAGGTCCTGGCCGTTGCGAATTCGCATGCTATGACACTCTGGACTTCACCTACAATGTCACCCAGCATTATCAGATGGAATTGCATCGCCCAATGTGGCCATACAAATCCAAAATCAAAGCTTCCGGCTGCCCTAACGACTGCGTATCCGCTACTGCACGTTCCGATATTGCGGTCATCGGTACCTGGAGAGACGACATCCAGGTAGACCAGGCAGAAGTTGCTGCTTATGCAGACGCTGGGCTCCCAATCAAGGCTATCATCGGCCGCTGCCCAACCCACTGCATCAGCTACGATGCTGACAAGAAGGAAATCACCATCGACAACGCCAACTGCACCCGTTGCATGCACTGCATCAATGTTATGCCAAAGGCTCTGCACGTTGGTAAAGACAAAGGTGCTTCCATCCTTCTCGGTGGTAAAGCTACCATCGTTCAGTCCGCATTCCTCGGCTGGACCGTTGTACCTTTCATGAAGCTTGACAAAGAAAACGACTACGAAAACTTCAAGGATTTCGTAGAACGCGTCTGGGATTGGTGGGATGAACACGCTAAGACCCGTGAACGTCTCGGCGAATTGATCTACAGACTCGGCATGAACTCCATGCTGAAAGCAATCGACATGAAGCCAGTACCTCAGATGGTAAATCACCCACGTGAAAACCCATATATCTACTGGTATGGTGAAGATCTTGATAATACGGAGGTGGCTGAATAATGATGTCTCAATACGCTGCAACTGATATTGGACCTCCGCACTACTGGGATAAAATGCCTAAGATGTGCCAGGACAACTATTTTCAGTGGCAATATCATGAAAAAGTAAAACCAGGTGTTCTCAAACACGTTGGTCCTGCCGGTGCTCTCTACACCGTACGTGTAGGTTCCACCCGTCTGCTCTCCACCGAAACCATTCGTTGGTTTGCTGCCCTCGCAGACAAATACTGCGACGGTCATCTTCGCTTCACGACTCGTACCTCTATCGAGTTCATGACCACCGAAGAAGAAAACGTTGACAAGATCATCGAAGAAGTAGAAGCTTACGGCTTCCCTGTTGGTGGTACTGGTCGCTCCCTGCGCACCATGCTCCACACCCAGGGCTGGGTACACTGCCACAGTGCTGCTACCGATGCTTCCGGTACCGTTAAGTGCGTCATGGATGCGCTCTATGACTACTTCAAACGCGATGACCTGCCAGCTCATCTGAAGATCTCCATGGCTTGCTGCCTCAACATGTGCGGCGCTGTACACTGCTCCGACATTTCCTTCGTAGGTATGCACAGAACTGTACCTCGCGTTATCGACGAACAGGTTGCTGACTCCTGCGAAATCCCTAACCTCGTTGCAGCTTGCCCTGTAGGTGCTATCCGTCCAAATCCTAAGAAGAAATCCGTAACCATCAACGAAGAAAAGTGCATGTATTGCGGTAACTGCTTCTCCGTCTGCCCAGCTCTGCCAATCGCAGACCCTGAACACGACGGTCTCGCAGTTTTCGTCGGTGGTAAGGTTTCCAACGCTCGTACGGGCCCAGCTTTCTCCAAGCTCGTTGTCCCTTACATCCCTAACGAACCACCAAGATGGCCAACCCTCGTTAACACCATCAAGCATCTCGTTGAGATCTGGGTTGAAAACGCTAAGCCAGGCGAACGCTATGGCGAATGGGTTGAACGTATTGGTTGGGAAAAATTCTTTGAAATTTCCGGTCTCGAATTCACCGATAAGCACATCGATGACTTTACCTTCTCTGTAAAGACCTTCCGCACGACCTCTAATTTCAAATACACCAACGCAGTTGAAACCATGTAATTTGGTTTAGCCCTGTAACATCTGTCGAAAGGAGATGTCATAATGGCTGACTTTACCAAAGAAGAACTTGAAGCGAAGATCATTGAATTCCTTGGCACCAAGGACAAAGCTAAAAACCGTGAAATCGCGGACGCTCTTGGTGTGAAGAAGCGCGATGTCGACGTTGCAGTCGCTGACTTGGCAAATGATGGGAAGATTGAATATCTCTATCTTGGGACTTCCTATGTAACCCTTCCTAAGAAGTAATCCTTCTTAGGGGAAATGAGGGATTCATTAATAATTCTTTTTGAATCCCTCACTTAAATAGCTTTTCATTACCAACTGGTAATGATATAATGTGAGAAGGAGATACGAATGGCTTTATTGGATGATTGCATGGAATGGCTTGATTTTTGCGAAGATCTGATCCGTGAGATCTCAGATTCAAAGCTGAGTGATTACAAAATGGGCCAGGTCGACGGATTGAGAATGGCCACAGACATGCTGAAAGACTATCTGGTCGACTATCCAGGCTTTGTAGATCCAATACACAAATTTGACAAATTTAAAATGTGAGGTGCTTTATCAATGCCAGAAATCGATGTAAATGGTAAAAAAGTTGAAGTCGATGAAGACGGTTTCTTAGTAAGCCTTGACCAGTGGGACGAAGAAGTTGCTAAGTATCTCGCTGAAACCGAAGGTCTCAGCGAACTCAGCGAAGATCACTGGAAACTCATCAACTATCTCAAAGACTACTACAATGAATACGGTATCGCTCCAATGGTACGTAAGATGACCAAGGAATCCGGTTTCTCCCTGAAAGAAATCTACGATCTCTTCCCATCTGGTCCAGCTAAGGGCGCATGCAAAATCGCTGGTCTTCCAAAACCAACCGGTTGCGTATAATCTACGTTCAATTTGGAAATTCGGCACATCGGGCAACCGATGTGCCTTTTTTGCGCGCAAAAATCGTAAAACTGTTATGTAACAGCTGTCGCAATTTCTTGCAATCACGCCGGACATTTGCTATGATTAAAGATAACAGTGAGGGAGGGTTTAAGATGAAAAAATATCATGAAGTTGAGATCGCTGGGCTCAAACGTCAGCTGCCGCTCTATCAGATCGACGAAGAGACGTGGATCCCGTTGTTCATCGCCTACAACGATGTGCCGCTGATCCAGGCCTCGGCAGCAGAGCTCTTAAAAAAAGTGCCGGATTTTGACTGTATTGTTACAGAAGAGATCCAGGGCATTTCGCTCGCCTATGCCATGACGCTGCTCGCCGAAAAAGACCGCTTCGTCGTAGCGCGCAAAAGCGCCAAGGCGTATATGGACGACGTCGTCGCCATCCAGGTAGTCGAGCATGGCGAGGAGGAAGACCATTACAAGCGCCTCTATCTTTCAAAGGACGACGCCGAATACATCGCCGACAAGCGCATCCTGCTCGTGGACGACGTTGTGCTGCGCGGCTCCACCATGAGCGCCCTGTCCGATCTTGTGAACGCCCTCGGCGGCTATGTCGTCGGCGAAGCCAGCATCATCCGCCACGGCTTTGAAAGCGCCGCAAGCGATGACTACATCGATAAATCCTGTCTACTGTCTCTGCCATTGTTCTCAAGCGATGGCGAACAGCTCAAGTAAAACGATTATTTTTTATAATGGAGATGAGAATTTCTATGAGAAGTGATGAAGTCAAAAAGGGGCCTACACGTGCGCCTCACCGTTCCCTGTTCTACGCCATGGGCTACGCCGCCGACGATCTGGAAAAACCGCTGATCGGCGTCGTCAACGCCCAGAACGAAGTCATTCCGGGCCATTTCCATCTCGATGAGATCGCCCGCGCCGTCAAGGCCGGTGTCCTCGGCGCCGGCGGCACACCAATGGAATTTCCATCCATCGGTCTCTGCGATGGCATCGCCATGAACCATTCCGGCATGAATTATTCGCTGGCCAGCCGCGAGCTCATCGCCGATTCCATTGAATCCATGTACATGGCCTACAAATTCGACGGCCTCGTCCTCATCGGCAACTGCGACAAGATCGTGCCAGGGATGCTGATGGCGGCAGCGCGCCTGAATGTGCCATGCGTATATGTCAGCGGCGGTCCAATGTTGCCAGGCCGCTACAACGGCGAAGACAGCGACCTCACCATGGGCGGTTTTGAAGCCGTTGGCGCTTACACCTCCGGCAAGATCGACGACGAAACCTTGAAGAACAAGGAAGAAACCGCTTGCCAGACCTGCGGCTCCTGCGCCGGCATGTACACCGCCAACACCATCAACTGTCTGGCAGAAGTGCTCGGCATTGCCCTGCCAGGAAACGGCACCATCCCTGCGCCATACGGTGCACGCAAGGCCCTCGGCCGCAAAGCCGGCAAGCAGATCATGGAAATGGTCGAAAAGAACATCTGCGCCCGTGACATTCTCACCCGCGAAGCCTTCCTCAACGCCATCACCGTGGACATGGCCATCGGTGGCTCCACCAACACCGTGCTCCATCTCATGGCCATCGCCAACCAGGCGCACGTCAAGATCACCCTGGAAGACTTTGACCGCATCTCCAACAGCACCCCGCAGATCAGCAAGCTCAGCCCATCCAGCACCCATCACATCAACGAGCTCTACGAAGCAGGCGGCATCCAGGCCATCCTCAAGCAGCTTCTGGACGACGGCAGAGTCGACGGCTCCGTGATGACCGTCACCGGCAAGACCATGGCAGAAAACGTTGCTGGTGCCGTTGTCAAAAATCGTGAGATCATCCACACCTTCGACAACGCCTATTCTCAGACAGGCGGGCTGGCCATCCTGCGCGGCAATCTCGCGCCAGACGGCGCCGTCGTCAAGCAGGGCGGCGTTGCCAAGGAAATGCTCAAACATTCAGGCCCAGCGCGCGTGTTCAATTCTGAAGACGAAGCCTTTGCCGCCATCACCGCCAACGAGATCAAGCCTGGCGACGTCGTCGTCATCCGCTACGAAGGGCCAAAGGGCGGCCCTGGCATGAAAGAAATGCTTTCGCCAACAGCTGCGCTCATTGGCGCCGGTCTCGGCAAGGAAGTTGCCCTCCTCACCGACGGACGTTTCTCCGGCGGTACAGCTGGCGCCTGCATCGGCCACATTTCGCCGGAAGCAGCCGAAGGTGGTCCCCTCGGCCTCATCGAGGAAGGGGATATCATCGACATCGATATTCCTGGCCGTTCCCTGTCCGTGCGTCTGACCGACGACGAACTGGAAGCGCGCAAGGCCAACCGCAAAACGCCAGCGCGCGATCTCATCGCCAATTCCTACCTGCGTCGCTATGCGTACCTCGTCACCTCCTCCAGCACCGGGGCCGTCATGAGAGACCCGCTGCTCGATGAAGAATAAACACCAATCACAAGCCACGATCCTGAGAGTCCGGGATCGTGGCTGTTTTTGTCTGCAACTATTAAGAATTGAAGATAAAGCGAGCCGCTTTATAGAACATCGTGCAACTTTGTGGTAGGATAACGATGAGATGACGGTAAGAAAGGAGAGGGGCCATTATGCGGATCATGATCGTGACAGAAGAATTCCTGCCTGCCAGCGACGGCATGGTGCTGCGGCTGACAGAAGCGATCCGTTATTTTCTCAAAGAAGGCCATCAGGTCGTCGTGATCACGCCGGATCGCGGCATCGATCAGTTTGAAGATGCCACCATCTACGGCATCCCGGACAAGCATCTGCCCTTTGGCAAAAAGCTCTTCTGGGCGCCGGCGCTCACGCGCATCAACGACATCATGATGGATTTTTCGCCACATGTGGTACATATCGTCAATCCGCTGATCCTGGGCACGGTGGCCTCGCAGTACGCCGTCAAGCTGGAGATCCCGACGGTGGTCAGCTACCACACAAATTATCTGAGCAGCTTAAAACGGCTGCATCTCAATAATCGGGTCTCGAAAAAAATGGTGTGGAAGGCGCGTCAGAAGGTGTCTGCCAATGCCTCGCTCAATCTCTGCACCTCGCATGTCATGCGACATGCGCTGGAAAAATATGGCATTCGTGGCGCCCACGTGCTGAAACGTGGTGTGGATTCGGAGAAGCGCAGTCCGCGGTTTGCATCGGAGGACATGCGGCTGATCCTCAATAAGGGACAGAGAGACAAAAAGCTGCTCGTTTATGTGGGCAGTCTGCTCAAGCGCAAGGAGCTGGAGTCGCTGTTGCCGCTCTTGCGTCGGCGTGACGACGTTTGTCTGGCGATCGTCGGCGACGGCGAATACAGATCGGAGCTGGAGCGCGCTTTTGCAGGAACGAACTGTGTTTTCACAGGCTATCTGCGTGGGCGCAATCTGGCGGAAGCGTACGCCTCAGGCGATGCTTTCATCTTTCCGACGCTCGACGAACAGGTCGGGCTGACGCTTCTGGAGGCAATGGCGTCCGGCGTGCCAATCATCGCGGCGCAGAGCCCGCTGACCACGGAGCAGTTCCACGATGGACAGGACGCCCTGCTCTACACCGCAGGCGACGAAGCTTCGCTGGATGCAGCCATCGCCCGTCTGGACGATCGGGCGCTTGTGCGACGCATCCGTGTCATCGCGCGCAAGGAAGCCGAGGCTTCGAGCTGGGAACGCGCCAGTCAGCAACTGATGGATTATTACAATATCGCTTACACACGCGCAACGCATTACAATTAACGAGAAAGGTGAGCGCTTATGAATGACAAGATTTTAGTGGTAGAAGACGAAGAAAACATTCGCACAAATATCAAGGAATATCTCGAAAATCAGAATTACCAGGTCATCGAGGCCGCCGATGGCGAAGCCGGGCTGGAAATGGTGGAGACCATGAAGCCCGATCTCATCATCCTTGACCTGATGCTGCCGAAAGTCGACGGCATGGAGGTCTGCAAGCAGGTGCGCCGCAACCACAATACACCGATCATCATGGTGACCGCGCGCAATGAGGAGATCGACAAGCTCCTCGGGCTCGAGCTCGGCGCCGATGACTACATCACCAAGCCGTTCAGCCTGCGCGAGCTGAACGCGCGCATCAAAGCCGTGTTCCGCCGCAGCAAGCACGTCGTGGAAAATACCGAGGAAGTGCGCACCTTTGGCAAGCTCGTGATCAATCTCGATCGCCGCGAAGTGTTCTACGACGGCAAGAGCATCGATCTGACGCCGTCGGAATACGCTATCCTCGTCACCCTCTCGGAAAACGTCGGCCGCCCATACAGCCGCCTGCAGCTGCTCACCGCCACCCTCGGCGAAAGCTATGCCGGCTACGAGCGCGCCATCGATACCCACGTCAGCAATCTGCGTAAAAAGATCGAGCCAAACCCACAGAAACCGATCTTCATCCAAACGGTGTACGGCTTAGGCTACAAGTTTGGGGATAAATATGAGACTGTCGACTAAGATCATCTCGCTGATGGTGCTGATGTCGCTCCTCACCGGCGTCATCGTCGGCGGCGTCACCCTGACGCTGATGGGACGCAGCTTCAACTCCTATCTGGCGGACAACACCCGCACCGAGATCAACACCTGGCGCGACACCTACCTCGATTACTACGAAGCCAACGGCGATTCCTGGCTCGGCGTGCAGAATTATGTGCAGCAGAACAGCGCCGTGCGCACAAATTACGGCGTCTGGGTCATGCAGGAGCCCGAGGTTTCCGTCGTGCTCCTGAGCCCGGATGGCATCGTTTTGACAAATTCCGATTCTGGGCTCGTCGGCGGCAAAGCCCGCGAGCGCGTCATGGACTACAGCTATCCGCTCTACGCGCGCGACACCGGCGAGGTCATCGGTTATCTCGCGCCAGCGAATTATTTTGACAGCCAGTTCTGGATGCTCATCAACAGCTATCTCAGCGACACCAGACAATCCGTCGTCTTCGGTATCGCTGTGACGCTCCTGATCGCGATCATCATCGGCTGGTTCGCAGCGCGCAATCTCACCAAGCCCCTCGAAAAGCTGACCCGCTCCGTGCGCCGCATCGGCCAGGGGGCGATGAACGAGAAGGTCAACATCGAAAACGACGACGAGATCGGCGAGCTTGCCCTCGCGTTCAACCAGATGTCCAGCGAGCTCTCCCGCGCCAACGACGCGCGCGTGCAGATGTTTGCCGACATCAGCCACGAGCTGCGCACACCGATCACCGCCATCGCCGGCACCCTCGAGAACAAGCTCGTGAAAAACGAAGTCTGTGAGCCGGAAGAGCTCTCCGCGCTTTACGACGAAATGCTGCGACTTGGCGGCATGGTCACAGAGCTGCAGAACATTTCCCGTCTCGATGCTGGGCACATGCCGATCAACAAAACACTGATCAATTTTGAGGAATTCGTCAAGGATTTCGTCGTGCTCTTTGAAGCAGACGCCGAAACCCGCGACATCACCGTGAAAGTCGAATACGCCGACAAGCTGCCGTATTGCTACGCCGATCCAGAGCGGCTCAAGCAGATCGTTCTGAATCTCGTGAGCAATGCCCTGCGCTACACCACAGACGGCGGCGTCGTCATCCTCAACGCCTGGGCAGATAAGGAGAATTTCATTTTCTCCGTCGCCGACACCGGCATCGGCATGAGCGAAGAAGAATGTCAGCATGTCTTCGACCGTTTCTATCGCAGCGACCGTTCCCGCGCCCGCGAAACCGGCGGCACCGGCCTCGGCATGGCGATCACCCAGGGACTCGTCCTGGCGCACAGCGGACGCATCGAAGTCAAGAGCAAGAAGGACGTCGGCACGACGTTCACCGTATACCTGCCGCTCTACAACGAGAAAGCAGAGATCAAAAAAGAAAAAGCCGAAGCCAAACGCGAAAAGGCAGAGGCCAAGAAATAAGAAAAGCCTATGCCGGCGATTTTTCATCGCTGACATAGGCTTATACTATTTTTATCAGGTGCAGCACCAGCGGCATTCCTCGTAATCCCAGTCGGCATCCTGGAGGCCACAGGAAATGTGGCGGATGTAGCGCACCATCGCGTAAACAACCAGACACGCAGCCAGCACTTCCTCGCCCAAAAGCAGCGTGTGGAGGAGCGTCGGCAGCACATAGCCAGCGCCTTCACACCAGGCCAGGAGATTTTGCAGCCCAAAGGCCGTGATCACAAATGGGAAGGTGAAAGCAGCGTAGCTAGGGTAGAATGGCAGGTGCAGAAGCCGTGGCAGACGGCAGAGCACGATGAGAAACATCAGCTGTGCGCCGATCCCCATGATCGCCAGCAAAAGCGGCGACTTGTCCGGGCAGGAGCAGAGATAACCCGTCAGACAGAGGCTCATCGGCGCCGTGTAGATGCAGAAAAGCGGGCGCGCCGCGATCGGGATCGGATGGCGATAGTAGCGCAGCGTGATCAGCGCCAGCAGAACGAGATAAGCAGCGAGACCGTACCAGAAGATCAGCGTGCCGAGACGTTCCATGCCAAACTGCGGCGCCGTCACCGAAGCCACAACGATCCCGACATAGGTGATGAAAAACGTTGGATAGACGCTTTTCAGTCGGAAGCTGCGCAAAAAACGACGGCTGAACCAGAGAATGTACACCGCGTGCATCGCCACAGCAGCAAACCAGAAATAAACCGCAGCGTCACCGATGAGACTCTTGGCGTAGACCGCAAGCTGCATCGCCGTCATAAAGATCGTGGCAGCAACGCTCGCGATGATCGGATTCTGTAGATCGCGGCGGGACACTTCCGGATAGCGCAGAATGCGCGCGACCACCGCACACCATAGAACCGCAGCGACCAATCCGCAGACACTGCGAATCTCCGGCGAATGGATCTTCAGCAGATTGCCAAGGGCAGCCATACCGAGCGCCAGCCCGGCCATAGGAATGGGAACTCTTCTGAGTAACGATCTCATAAAAACAACTCCTTTTCTCTGTGATCAGGGCGCGAGCGCCCTCTGTTGGGCTCAGTGTATCAGGAGTTTAGAAGCTTGTAAAATTATCAGCATTAATACCAGCCCAAGTCTGCGTTTATCGATCGCGGACAAATGTGTCAGTATTGGGCACAGAGCGGCGTCTGCGATTCAGGCTCCGGCGCGTGTGCGCAGAACATTCAAGCTTTTTCTGCAAGAGGCAATGTCTTGACAGAAGCGAATTCATGTTGCACGATGCTTGCTAAATGTGTAAAATAGAGAAGTAAATGAAAACGTCGGGAGGCGAGCGAATTTTGGATGCACGAATAAAACTTTTACTCAAGAAGACACGTCCTCTTCAGCTGCTTTTTGTCGTGGCGGCTGTGGTTTGCCTTCTCGTTTTTCTTGTCTTTAACTTCAGTCTCAACGATCGCGCCGGCGCCTTTGAGGTGCGCCACGCTGACCAGCAGGTGGAAATACCAGTGACCCGCGATGGGCTCACCGATCTGTCGATCGACGCGTCCAGCGTTCGTCTCGAGATCGGCATGGTCTCCAGCCTGACAAAGCCGCAGGTCATCCTCTCTGGCGAGCGCTACAGCGATCAGCTGGCGAAAGTCGATCTCGAAGGAACCAGCTGTGCGATCGAGCTCCAGAATAACAAACTCAGTGGCGATGTAGGCGGCCTCACTATGCAGGTGCTTCTGCCGCAGGGCGATTACAACAGCATCAGCGTGAATGGCGAGTGGCTCGATCTCCACGTCGAGGATCTGCGCACCATGCTCTTCATGGCGAATGTCGGCAGCAGCAGCTACAGCTATTTCGCCGGCGTCAAAGCCGATCGAATGGTCGTCGGCAGCCAGACATCGCCAGTGCGCTTCTACGATAACCAGCTCGGTATGCTCTCCGTCGGCGGCGGCGAAAGCTCCGTTACTTTCCTCGAGAACGACATCGAGCGCGCCGATGTGGAAACAGAAAGCGGCAGCATTTTCTGCTACGACACCCGCGTGAAAGGTCAGTGGAACGTGCAGAGCCTCTCCGGTGACATCACCATGCTCTCGAAAAATCTGCCGTACAACCTGCTCATTCAGGCCAGCGGCGCAAACGTCGACATCGGCTACGACAGCCGTTACTGGAAAGACGCCGGCACCGGTACCTTCAGCGACACCGGGCTCGTCATCGCCAGCGCCGGCAACAATCCGGATAAATTCATTCAGGCAACCAGCCTTGCCGGCAACGTATCCATCGGGCAGCGCGAGCGTTACAGCGACCTCGATCCATACGCCGCCGACTATCCGTTCGCCGACTCCAACCCATACCTCATCGAGCGTTCCACCATCACAAAATAACAACACGCGACTGGCGCTGCCGAGCAGAGGCCAGTCGCTTTTTTGACCCATTTCATAGAAAAGGAGGATTTACCGTGATCACCAGCTTTATCGTTTTTCTCATCGTTCTCTTTGCCTGCACCCTCGGCGCCATCTCCGGGCTCGGCGGCGGCATCATCATCAAACCGCTCATGGACGCCCTCGGCGGATTCTCAGCAGCCACCGTCAACGACATGGCAAGCATAACCATCCTGACAATGACCATCGTCAGCATCATCAAAGCCCGCAAAAACGCCAGGAGCATCGACTGGCGCATCGTCACCTTCTTCGCCATCGGCAGCATGATCGGCGGCGTGCTTGGACAGCTCGTGCTCAAAGATTTCATCGCCGCCACCAACGATTCTCAGGTCATCATCGTGCAGAGCGTCTGCCAGATCCTCATCGTGCTCCTGATCATGCTGCACGAAATCTTCAAAGAACGCCTGCCGCATTATCACGTCAAAAGCGTGCCGTTTATGACCGCCATCGGCGTCATCCTCGGCACCATCGCCGCCTTTCTCAGCATCGGCGGCGGCATCTTCAACCGTCCCATCCTCGTCATCCTGCTCTCCATGACCAGCAAAAGCGCCGCCTTCACCTCGCTGTGTATCATCGTCGCCGCTCAGGGCGCCAACGTCGCAGCCATGGGCTGGACCACCCATTTTGCTGACGTCGATCCCATGGTGCTGCCGTTCATGATGGTCGCAGCCGTCGCCGGCGGATATCTCGGCGGCTACATCGCCACCCACGTCAACGACAAATATTTTGACCGCATCTTCATGGTCACCCTTTTCATCATTCTTTGTCTCAACACCGGCAACCTCGTCGGTCATCTCATCTAAAGAAAAAACGCTGAGCCCAACAGCTCAGCGTTTTCGTTTTGCTTAGAAAATATAGTCCATCGCCTCGTAGAGATTGCTGAAGCGGAACGTAAATCCTTCGTCTAAAATATTTCGTGGCTCAATGTAATTGCCGCGCATCAGCGTGTCCGCGCGCAGCTTGCCCCACCAGAGATAGAGCAGCGCTTTTGGCGCCGCGTGGGAATGCGTCTGCCCAATAAAGCTTCCCGCCAAGCCAGCAAATTCATACTGCTGGTTCATCGCAGGCGCCGCTAGATTGTAGATGTCGTGATGACCACCCTGGTGTTCGATCAGGAACGTGACAATGCGCGTCCAGTCCTGGTGGTGGATCCAAGGGAATGGCTGCTCGCCAGAACCATAGATCCCAGAGAAACCAGATTTGATCGGCTTCGTGATCTGGTGGAAAACATGACCGCCAATACCCAGCACATTCGACGTGCGCAGGATCACCACACGCTCAAAGATAGAGCGCATCGCACGCCCAGCTTCCTCGATCTCGATAAACATCTGCGCGTAGTAATCCTTCCCCGCAGGACCGTCTTCATCGTAAATGTGCGTTGGCCGCGTCGTGCCAATGCCGTAGTAAGCGGAGGAGGAGGCCACCAAAAGCAGTTTCGGCCGATCCTCCGGCGCAATCTTTTCCATCCAGCTCTTGAGATTTTTCAGCGGACGCACACGCGTTTCCACAATCTCCTCGCGGAAAGATTTTGACCAGCGCTTCACACTGACAGGGACCCCCGATAAGTGCACAACAATATCTATAGGCTCAGAGATCTCTGAGAAGTGCGCAATATATTTAACATTAAGAGAGTCATAATGTGCTTCCGGGTGACGGGTCTTTACAATACAGCGGTAACCATTATGTGATAGATGTGTGACAAGATTATTGCCGAGAAAACCCGTGCCGCCCATCACAAGTACAGTCTGTGCCATAGTACCAAGGGCCTCCTTTATGTAAGATCATAAGCCCATTGTAATCCATACAGAAACCCTCGCGCAAGGGTGAAAACAATAATAAATATTAATTCCAGACGAATCATATTATTCTGCCAGAAATAAATCGCAGAGCGCAGCCCACAGCAGTGAAAAGTTTTTGTAAAAAAACGCAAAATACCCCTTGACCTTTCGTCAGAAGGCGCGTATAATAACCAATCGTTGACAGCAAAACGTCAACCCCGAGCGCAAAGCTCCCTGAAAAAACTTGAAAAAAGTTCTTGACAGAGAGACGCTGCCCGTGGTAATATAAATGAGCTGTCGCCGAGAGCGGCGGCCCTGTTCTTTGAAAATTAAACAGCCAAGCGAAACAAACCAGTGCTTTGAAAAAAGCA